>Ga0101944_10000089_pt1 | contig 301426 bp, 298 predicted proteins | sample DewCreD2012metaG_FD_75245 | JGI IMG/M metagenome (GOLD analysis project Ga0101944, IMG submission 75245) | Hot spring sediment bacterial and archeal communities from British Columbia, Canada, to study Microbial Dark Matter (Phase II) - Dewar... ... | reverse complement strand
CAGGCCTTGGAAAATCATTTGAATGGCTATGAAAATGTTGATGGTTATCTTTTTGACTTGGATGGCAATTTGAAAGTGAAAAAACTTCAAGCGGAAGAAGTGGTGGCGGGAGAGATGAAAGCTGAGACTCTTGAAGTGGGATCTGCGGTTGCCGGCAAGGCAACAATCAGTGCCGGAACAACCGAAGTGTTAATCTTTACCGAAGCGGCCAAAGAAGGAATGAAGGTTTATTTGACCAATCAAGGAAACAATTTTAATCAAATTTTATTCTATGATGAAATTGTTGAAGGTAAAAGTTTTAAAGTGAAAATTAATCAAGCGGTGAGCGGGGAAATTAAGTTTGATTGGATGATTATAAAATAAAATCTTTCAGAGCTATTGACTTTTTGTTTTTTATTTGGCATACTCGATAAAGTTTTTAAAGAACTAAAAAATTTGTTCAAACCAAATGATTGCAATTATTAGAAGTGGTGGCAAACAATATCAAGTTAAAGAAGGAACCATAATTGCCGTAGAAAAAATTGAAGGCAAAAAGGGAGACAAAGTTTCATTTGATACTCTGTTTTTGGGTGATGAATCGAAAATTGAAATTGGCAAGCCACTGTTGAAGAAATCGGTAGTCGGTGAAATTGTTGAACAAATCAGAGCTGACAAAGTGACGATTGTTAAACATCAAGCCAAGAAACGAATGATGAAAAAACAAGGTCATCGACAAAATTTAACCAAGATTAAAATTGTCAAGCTTGCCTAGTTTTTGGAAAGCTTGACTTTTGAAATGGATTTGTTATAATCGAATGCGACTGTGCTCTTTGTTTTAGAGCAAAGGAATAAAATATTTGAAAATCTATTAACAATGGGAAAGGAAAACGCAGAACGAAAAGAAGAGAAATCAAGGATTAGAATCAAGATTAAGGCCTATGACCACAAAGTCATTGACCAGTCGATTCGTCAAATTATGGAGGCGGCAGAGAAAAGTGGCGCCAAAGTGGTTGGACCGGTACCTCTTCCAACCGAGATTAAGAAAGTGACCGTCAATCGTTCAACTTTTGTTCACAAAGATAGCCGAGATCAATTTGAAGTTAGAACTCACAAAAGACTCCTGGACATTATTGAGCCGAGTGAAAAAACGGTTGAAAGTTTGACTAATCTTGATTTGCCGGCCGGAGTGGGTATTGAGATTAAAATGTAATTTTGTTGATAGTTTTTTGAAGAGTTTTAAAAAATGACTGGTTTAAGTTTTCTTGTCTGGTAATTGGATGAAATTGAGAGGCGAGAGAATACTGAATTGGTTTGTCTTAGCTCGAAACCGACTATTTTTATATCCGGTATTCAGTAGCCTAAGGACGAAGCTGATTCGGGGATGTAAAAATACTCGGTTTTATTGTTGCCAAAATTCATAAATTATTATTGTTACTATCGTGAAATTTGCTTTAGCCAAAAAAATCGGAATGACTACCATTTATGATGAAAAAGGAAACGCTCAAAATGTGACTGTTTTGGATTTGAGTGGAAATATGATTCGTTTAGTTAAAAAAGCCGATAAAAATGGTTATTTTTCGGTTCAATTGGGAATAATGAAAGATCGCTTAGCTAAAAAAGAGGGTCAGGAAAAAGAAAGAGCCAAGAAATTTGCTAAAAACTTTTTTGGAATTAAAGAATTTCGATTTAAAGACGAACAGGAGTTTGAAGCCTTTTCCAAGCTGGAAAAGATTGATGTTACTCAATTTGAAAAAGGTGACAAGCTCAAAGTGATTGGGGTGTCGAAAGGCAAAGGTTTTCAAGGAGTGGTTAAGCGGCATGGTTTTGCTGGTTCTCCAGCTTCTCATGGACATCGTCACGATAATCGCGCTCCGGGTTCTATTGGGTGCGCTTTTCCAGAGAGAGTTTTTCCTGGTAAAAGAATGGCCGGTCGGATGGGTAGCAAACGGGTAACGGTTAATAATCTTGAAGTTTGTTTAGTTGATGAGAAGAATAATTATTTGGCAGTTAAAGGTGCAGTTCCGGGGTTTGCCGGCAGTTTGGTTAGTCTAATCTCTAAATAGAGCTAAGTTTTCAATTGAGACCATGATTAAAGCAGATGTTAGAAATCTTGAAGGAAAAAAAGTTGATGAGATAGAATTGGACGAAAAAGTTTTCGGTCTTGAATGTAATGATGCCTTGATCAATCAAGTTTTTGTCACTCAATCAGCCAACCTTCGAGAACCAATTGCTCATACTAAAACCAGGGGAGAAAGAAGTGGAAGCGGTCGCAAGCCATGGAAACAAAAAGGAACTGGACGGGCCCGAGTGGGTAGTGTTAGAACTCCGATTTGGCGAAAAGGTGGTGTGGCTTTTGGTCCAACTAATGAGCGGAATTTCAAAGGAAAGGTTAATAAAAAGATGAATCGAAAAGCGATCAGTATGGTACTGAGTGGCAAACTCAGAGATGGTGAAATTGCCATAGTGGATAGGCTCTTTTTTAACAGTAAGAAAACTAAAGAGGCGGCTAAGGTGATTGAAAAATTCGGTTTTGTCGGAAAAGTGCTTTGGGCTTTTAGACCAGAAGAGAAGGAAGCAATGATTTGTAGCCGTAATTTAGCCACTTCTCATAATGTGTTGGCTGATGATTTGAGTGTTTCGATGCTTCTGAATAATCGTTATCTTTTGATTTCTAAAGAAGCAGTGCTCAAATTGCAACAACGGTTGATTGTCTAGCGCCAGAAGTGATTTATTAAAGTTTATCAATTTTAAAAATATGTCAGCATTTTGGAATATTGGCAAAAAGAAAGAAAGTGAAAAGCAAGATCCGGCTATCAAGGCGGTTGTTTCTAGAACCAAATCAGATAAAGATGAGGAGCAGAAACGGACTAAGAAACAAGATAAAGAAGGTGGCGCAAAAAAGACAACCAAGTCCAAGAAAAGCAAACAAGAGGTGATAAAAAACAAGGAAAAAGCAACTTTGGTTGAAGCGGTGATTTTAAGGCCGATCATTTCTGAAAATTCAATGACCAAGGAAGCTTTGGGAAAGTATGTTTTTGAAGTTGATGTTTTAGCGGGAAAAAGAAAAATTGCCGAAGCAGTCGAAGCAAAATATGGAGTGAAAGTGGTAGCGGTTAATACTTTGATTCGTAAAGCCAAGAAAAGAAATTTTCGAGGAAGGGTTGGTTTTGAAAAAAAAGTGAAAAAAGCCGTGGTAACCGTGAAAGCCGGTGACAAGATTGAATTATTTTCTAGTTAATTTGGAAAGATTTAAAGTAAGGTATAAAGTTTATTTCACCTAATTTACCTAAATGGCAGTAAAAGTTTACAAAAAAAATACCGCGGGACGAAGAGGAATGTCAATTGTAATTCCGGAAAATTTGACTGATCGAAAACCGCTAAAATCGTTGCTAAAGAGCATTTCTGAAAAAGCTGGACGATCGGGCGGAAAAATTTCCATTCGTCATCGAGGTGGCAGAAATCGCCGAAAGTATCGTTTGGTTGATTTCAAAATGAAAAAATTTGGAATTCCGGCCAAAATTGTTTCAATTGAAAAAGATCCGAATCGAAGCGCTTTGATTGCTTTGGTTAATTATCGAGATGGAGAAAAAAGTTATATTTTAGCTACTGAAGGAATGAAAGTTGGAATGGAAGTGGTTTGTGACGAAAATGCTCCGGTTAGAGAAGGCAATCGAATGGCTTTGAAAAATATTCCGGTAGGAACCGTGATTTGTAATGTGGAGTTGATACCTGGTAAAGGCGGTCAAATGGGAAGAAGTGCCGGTTCTTCAATTATCATTCAAGCGATTGACGGAGGAATGGCTCATCTAAAGATGGCCAGCGGTGAAATTAGAATGGTTCGTGAAGATTGTTTTGCCACCATTGGACGAGTGAGCAATTTTGAACACAATATTTATCGAATTGGAAAAGCGGGAAGAAAAAGACATATGGGTTGGAGGCCGACTGTCAGGGGAACAGTGATGAATCCAGTTGATCATCCGCATGGAGGCGGTGAAGGTTGTCAACCAATCGGACTCAAGCATCCGAAAACACCATGGGGAAAGCCTGCTTTGGGCAAGAAAACCAGGAACAAGAAAAAATATTCTAGTCAGTTTATTATCAAGGGAAGAAAAAAGAAATAGGAAGATTTTTGAAATAATTTGTGATAGAATATAATCAAAGAAGGTAAATTTAAGATTATTTTGTCAACAATATGTCGAGAAGTTTGAAAAAAGGACCCTATGTGGACCAACGATTATTAGAAAAAATTAATGGAAAAAAGCCCGGTGATAAATCGATTATTAAAACCTGGTCTCGAAAAAGTACTATTTCACCGGAAATGGTTGGTTTTACTTTTGGAGTTCATAATGGAAAGGATTTTATTTCAGTTTTTGTGACCGAAGATATGGTGGGCCATAAATTGGGTGAGTTTTCTTTGACTCGTAAATTCTCCAAACATGGAGGTAAGATTCAAAAAGAGTTGGAAATGGCTCAGAAACAGAAAGAGTTAGATGCTGCCAAGGCGGCTAAGATGGATAAAAAATAACTAGGTTAAATAGGATTTATGAAAGTTAAAGCAACGGCCAGTCTGAAAAATTATGGTAAATCAGTTAAGAAAATCAAAGAAATTGCCGATTTGATTCGTGGTCTTGGGGCTTTGGAGGCAATTGCTCAACTTGATGCTTCAGCCAAGCAATCAAGACTGGATTTTATTAAGTTGATTAAAAGCGCTTTGGCCAATGCGAAAAATAGTGTCGGAACAATCAATGATGAATCGTTTGTGATTACTGAAGTTCGAATGGGCAATGCTCCAATGTTAAAGAGGTGGAGCGCTATGGCTTATGGTCGAGCGGCTAGAATTTTAAGACGATCTTGCCATATTTATTTGACAATTGAAGGTGAGAGTGTCAAGAAGGGAAAAGAAACAACGACCAAGAGAGAAAAGACAGAAACGACGGGTGCTGAAATGGCGACCGAATCAAAGAAAAACATTGATAGTCAAGGTAAGTTTTCGGTAGACAAGAAAGTGGACAAAAAATTGGAAAAAACGAGTGCCACTTGGGGAAAGAAAATATTTCGTAGAAAATCGATTTAAATAATTTTTGTGTAATTCATAAATTGAAGAGTTTATGAAATTACAAAGAAAGATTAATAAAGTTTTATAAGAATATAAGTTATGGGACAAAAAGTTGATCCAATAGGACTAAGAACAGCAGTAATTTTTGGTTGGAAATCTCGCTGGTATGGGAAGGGGATTGGATATCTTAAGAATCTCAGGCAAGATGTTATAATCAGGAATGAGCTGAAAAAAACGCTTCGTCAAGCGCTGGTTTCTTCTATTGAAATTGAAAGAAGTGTGGCTAAAATACGCATTATTATCCGAGCCGGGAGGCCAGGAGTGTTGATTGGTCGCAGTGGCCAAGGAATTGAAGATTTAAAGAAAAAAATTCGCAAGAAATATTTTTTGAAGGAAAAACTAGATGTTCAGGTGGACGTTAAAGAAGTGCGAGAGGTTAATGCTGACGCTCAAATTATGGCTGATGAAGCGGCTTTTCAATTGGAAAAAAGAACACCTTTTAGAAAAGTGATGAAAAGTTTTTTGGAAAAAGCAATGCAAAGTCGAATGGTAAAAGGAGCCAAGATCAGGCTTTCGGGAAGACTGGGTGGAGCTGAAATGTCTCGAGTTGAATGGCTTTCCAAAGGAACCCTTCCATTGCATACATTGAAAGCTGATATTGATTTTGCTAAATCGACCGCTTTTACCACTTTTGGAACACTGGGAGTAAAAGTTTGGCTCTATAAAGGAGAAAAAGAAGCTGTTAATCAGAATGGTCGAAACCGATAATCTTAACTTAAGAAACGACGAATATGTTAATGCCTAAGAAAGTAAAACATCGAAAACATTTTAGAGGAGGAAAACTCAAGGGTCTTTCCGGACAAGGAACCACCGTTTCTTTTGGTGATTTCGGACTAAAAGCGATGACCGCCGGACTGATTAATTCACGGGAGATAGAGGCGGCTCGTCGAGCAATGACTCGCTATGTTCAAAAGGGCGGTAAGATTTGGATTAGGCTTTTTCCCGACAGTCCGATGACTAAAAAAGGAGCAGAAACTCCGATGGGAAAAGGAAAAGGAACGCCAGAGTTTTTTGTGGCCAAAACCAAACCGGGTAAGATAATGTTTGAAATGAGCGGTGTTAGTCGGGAAATTGCTAAAAAGGCGATGAAGTTGGCTTCGGACAAGTTAAGAGTCAAGACCAAATTTGTGGAAAGAATTTAGCGGTTTTTCGTTAGATAAATTGATTAAATTTTCAATAATTAGATGAAAGCTAAAGAGATAAGGGAAAAAAGTTTGCCAGAAATTGAGAAAATTTTTCTCGAAAAAAAAGCGGAGCTTTGTCAAGCTCGGTTTGATATGGTTGCTCGTCAGCTTAAGAATAATCAGACTATTAAGACAATCAGAAAAGATATTGCTCGACTCTCAACTGTTATTGCTCAAAGCAAGGACAAAAAAGTTAGTCGGTAAATTAAATAATATTTAGTGAAAGTAATTTTATTTTATGGAAAATAAGCAGATTAAAAAAGAGATATCAGTCACTAAAACCAAAGTGATTCGAAAAAAAACCGGAATAGTGGTGAGCGATAAAATGGCCAAGACTATTGTGGTAGCGGTGACTGAAATGAAGTCTCATCCTAAATATCTCAAGAAATTCCGAAACACCAAGAATTATAAAGTTCACGATGAGACAGGGAAGTATAAAGTGGGAGACAAAGTGGAATTTGTTGAGTGTCGTCCGATGAGCAAAGATAAGAAATGGATTGTGGTTGAATAAGGTTTAAGAATAAGAAAAATGATTCAAGCAGAGACAAAATTGAAAGTGGCGGACAATTCAGGTGCCAAAATTATTGAGTGTTTTAAGGTGCCGGGTGGTTCAAAACGAAGATACGCCGCTTTGGGTGACATTATTATTGCGTCGGTTAAAGAAGCTGAACCGCGAAGTGCTGTCAAGAAGAAAGAAGTGGTCAAGGCGGTAGTAGTCAGACAGAAAAAGGCTTATCGAAGAAAGGATGGTTCTTATATTCGTTTTGATGAAAATGCTGCCGTGATTTTGGATGGAACTGAACCAAAAGGAAGTCGAATTTTTGGTCCAATTGCTAGAGAAGTTCGCGATCGAGGTTATACTAAAATTGCTTCATTGGCAACCGAAGTTTATTGAGCTAAATTATCAGTATGAAGATTAAAAAAGGCGACAAGATAAAAGTTATTTCCGGCAAAGATCGTGGAAAAACCGCAGTGGTGATTAAAGCTTTTCCTCGAGAAAGCAAGATTTTGGCAGAAGGGGTTTTTCTAGTTAAAAAACATCGAAAGCCGAAAAAGAGTGGAGAAAAAGGTGAAAGGATTACCATTCCTCGACCTTTCAATGTTTCTAATGCTCAGTTAATTTGCCCTAAGTGTGGCAAAGCAACTCGAGTGGGATATCGCGTTCTAGCTGACAAGAAGTTTCGAATTTGTAAAAAATGTCAAGCAGAAATTTAATCCGAGTTTATATTTGAAAGATTTTTATGAATAGTCTTAAAGCAAAGTATCAACAGGAAGTAGTTGGCCAATTGATGAAAGAATTTGGCTATAAAAGCGTGATGGCAGTCCCCAAGATCAAAAGCATTTCTTTGGGTGTGGGACTTTCTCGAGCGGCTTCCAATCCAAATTTTACCACTGAAGTAATAGAAGATTTGAAAAAGATCAGTGGTCAATCACCAGCCAAAACCAAAGCTCGAAAAGCGATTTCTGGATTTAAGATTCGCCAAGGGCAGGATGTCGGTTTGACGGTTTCTTTGCGAGGCAAGAGAATGTGGGATTTTGCTTTGAGACTAGTCGCTTCGGCTTTACCTCGAGTTAGAGATTTTCAAGGGATCAGTGAAAATAGTTTTGATCAGAAGGGCAATTTGAGTTTCGGTGTCAAAGAACAATTGATTTTTCCGGAAATTTCAAGTGATGAAGTAAATACGATATTCAGCCTTCAAGTTAATATTTCTACCACGGCTAAGACTAAAGAAGAAGGAATTTCATTGTTAAAAAAATTAGGTTTTCCGATTAGACAAGAAAAAAATCGGAATAGTAATAAGTAATAGCTTAATTAACTAAACCAAGAGGATATGATTTTCGATCAAGTTGCCGATATGCTAAGCCAAATAAGAAATGCTCAGATGGCCCGTTCTAGGGAAGTGGTTTTGCCGGCTTCAAAATTGAAGATGGCGGTAGCCAAGGTGCTGCTCGAAAGCGGTTATCTCGAAAAAGTAGCACTTTTGAAAAACCAAGAGAAAACCAGCCTCAAAATTACGATCAAATATTTGGCTGACGGTCGGCCGAAAATTAAGGGAATTAAAAAAATCAGTCATCCCGGTCAGCGGATTTATGTTGGAAAAGATAAAATTGCTCAAGTAAAAAATGGTTTTGGCATTTCAATAATTTCAACTTCCAAGGGAGTGATGACCGGCAAAGCGGCCAAAGAAGCCGGAGTTGGAGGCGAACTTATTTGTCAAGTTTGGTAAGATTATTAAAGAAGTTTAATTAGCAATAAACGATATGGCAAAAAAATCAGTTATCGCAAGATCTGAAAAAAAACCTAAATTCTCCACTCGAAAGGTGTTGCGTTGTTGGAAGTGTGGTCGAAAAAATGGTTATTTGCGGGATTTTGGAATTTGCCGAATTTGCTTTCGGGAGTTGGCCAGTCGAGGTGAAATCCCTGGAGTTAGACGCTCTAGCTGGTGATTTAATTATTTATAAAGATTTTAGAAAAGTAACGCTAATAATATGTCGAGAATAGGAAAAAAACCGATTGTATTGCCTGAAGGAGTCTCTGCCACAGTCACTGATCGAGTAATTCAAGTTAAAGGACCAAAAGGGACTTTGGAATATAATTTTGGTTATGAAGTTGATGTTAAGGTAGATGGCACCGTGGTAACAGTGGAGAAAGTGGGCCGAACAAAGTTAGCTACTTCGCTTTGGGGAACAACTCGAGCCTTGATCCAAAATATGGTAACCGGAGTCAAAGATGGTTTTTCTAAGAAATTAGAACTTTATGGAGTTGGCTATAAAATGGCGCTTCAAGGTAGAAAAATTACAATGAGTTTGGGTTTTTCTCATCCGGTTGAAGTCAAAATTCCCGAAGGAATTGAAGTGAAGATTGAAAAAGAATCAATGGAAATTAGTGGGATTGATCGTCAAAAAGTGGGGCAGTTTGCAGCTGATATTAGAGCATTGAAGCCGGTTGAACCTTATAAAGGAAAAGGTTTCCGTTATAGTGACGAGCAAGTTGTTAAGAAAGAAGGAAAGAAAGCAGCGGGGGCTGAATAGAAGAGTATTAAGTTGGATTAGATTAAATGTTATTCAAAGTTATGCAAAGCAGGAATCAAAAAAGATTACATCGCAAGAAGAGAGTCAGGGCCAAAGTTTTTGGCACTCAATTACGGCCAAGATTGACGGTTTTTCGTTCTCTGAAAGCTGTTTATGCTCAACTGATTGATGACGAAAATGGCAAGACGCTTTGTCAATTTAATAGTGCGATGATTAAAGGTAAAAAAAACAATCTTTTGTCAGCTGAAAAAGTGGGAACTGAATTGGCAAAAATTGCTGTTAGTCAGGGAATCAAGCAAGTAGTTTTCGATCGAAGCGGATATCGTTATTTAGGCAAAATCAAAGCGTTAGCCGAGGGAGCTCGAAAGGGCGGTTTAGATTTTTAATTTAAATTTTTATTGTTTAGTTTTTGGTAAAATAACTTGTTACTCAATATGAGCAATCGAAAAAAGAAATTTACAAGAAAAGAAAAGCCGGAATTTGAACAGAAGCTTTTAGATTTGGCTCGAGTTGCTCGAGTTGTTAAAGGTGGACGGCGATTTTCTTTTCGGGCGACTTTTGTAATTGGCAATCGAAAGGGAAAAGTAGGCGTGGGTGTTGCCAAAGGGGCGGATGTTTCTGATGCTATGAACAAGGCAATGGCTGATGCCAAAAAAAATCTAATTGAAGTCAAAAGGTATAATTCTTCAATTTCCTTTGAAGTCAAGAAAAAATACGGAGCCGCTAGAGTGCTCATTAAGCCAGCCAAGGAAGGAAAGGGAATTGTGGCCGGTGGAGCGATGCGAGCAGTATTAGAATTATCAGGAATTAAGGATGTTACTGCTAAATCGCTTGGCACTGCTAACAAAATCAATGTGGCTCGAGCTACGATTGAAGCTTTAAAAGAATTGGAAGGCAAGAAAGAAATAGCAACATCAGTTGTTAAAAAACCGGTTAAGCAGACTACCAGTCCAACTGTGGTAGCTGATAAGGTTGTTGAAGCAAAAAAGCCGGCTGTTTAATTTTGATAAATTAAAAGCAATTGTATGCAAATTCATCAGATTAAGGGAAGAAAACTTAAAAAATCTAAGACTGTCGGTCGAGGTGGCAAACGTGGCACTTATTGTGGTCGAGGAGGCAAGGGGCAAAGTGCTCGAAGTGGCTATAGCCGACGAGCAACTTTTGAAGGTGGGCGAACCACTATTATAGCACAGAGTAAAAAATTTAGAGGTTTCAAATCTAAGGCGGAGAAGAATCAAATCGTTAGTCTTGATTTGATTGAAAATAAATTTGAAACCGGACAAACTATTGACCCGGTCAGCTTGAAAAAAGTCGGTTTGATTGCTAACCTGAAAAGGAAGGTAAAGATTTTAACCAAAGGAACGATTACCAAGAAATTCAATTTCAAAGGAGTCTTATTTTCTAAAAGCGCCAAAGAACAAGTGGAAAAAACCGGTTCAACTATTGAGGCTTAAGATTTTATTTTGGTAGGTGCTTTTTGGAATTAAATAAATCAAACAAAAGATGCTGGAAAAAATTGGACGAATATTTTCAGTCAAAGAAATCAGAAACAAAGTGCTTTTTGTTTTGGGGATTTTGGTAATTTTTCGAATTGCTGCCAATGTGCCGATTCCGGCCGTCAATACCGAAGAACTTCGGAGCTTTTTTGATAGCAATCAACTATTTGGAATGCTGGATTTATTTTCAGGCGGTGGGCTAAAAAATATTTCCATTATTATGTTGGGAGTCGGTCCTTATATTACTTCTTCGATTATTATGCAGTTGATGACGATGATTTTTCCTCAACTGGAGCAACTTTACAAGGAAGAAGGTGAAGCCGGTCGACAAAAATTCAATATGTGGACTCGTTATTTGGCGGTGCCATTGGCGGCGATGCAAAGTTTCGCTATGATTTCACTTTTTAAAACGCAGGGCATTTTGGGTGATTTGAGTCATTTTGATTATGTGATGGTGATTGTCACGGCTACAGCAGGAACAATTTTCTTGATGTGGTTGGGTGAGTTGATTACTGAAAAAGGTTTGGGCAATGGAGTATCTTTGATAATTTTTGCCGGAATTGTTTCCGGTTTGCCAGGTGCAGTCAAACAGCTGATGCTTACTTATGATCCAACGATGATTTTGACTTATTTGAGTTTTGTCGGGATTTCTTTAGTGACAGTGGCTGCTATTGTTTTTATTACTGAGGGTCAGCGTGACATTCCCGTCTCTTTTGCTCGACGAATTCGTGGGGGCAGAGCCTTAGGTGGCAATTCGTCCAGTTTACCGCTCCGAGTCAATCAAGCGGGTGTAATTCCGATTATTTTTGCCATGTCAATTATGGTTTTTCCTCGATTGACGGCCAATTTTTTTGCTTCTAGTTCCAATGAGGTGGTAGCCAAAATCGCTTCTAAGGTGGCTGATATTTTTGCCAATCAGGGATTTTATGGAATTTGCTACTTTGTTTTGGTAGTAATGTTTACTTATTTTTATACGGCAGTGACGTTTGATCCCAAGAATGTAGCAGAGGGGCTTCAACGTCAAGGTGGATTCATTCCAGGAATTCGACCCGGTGTGCCAACAATGGAATATCTTAATAAAGTGGTAAATCGCATTACTCTTTTTGGGGCGCTTTTTTTAGGATTAGTGGCGGTACTGCCCTATATTATTCAGTCAATGACGAAAGTTAGCAATTTAACGATTGGAGGAACGGGTATTTTGATTGTAGTTTCAGTGGTGGTGGAAATTATCAAACAGATCCAAGCTCAGTTGGTGATGCGGGATTATGACCAGTTATGAAGTTATTGGGCAATAAGATTGTGAGATGATCACTGAATTGCGAGTTAAAAAATTTTTAGCGGAGAATAATTTCAAATTTTAAATTAAAAATGAATATTAAGTTTTAGACAACTAGATCAAATGAAAATTTTTGGAAATTAGTTGCTGAAAGTTTATTAAACATTTTAAATTTGTTATTTGGAATTAATCTTTAATTTATGTTTTTCAAGCTTCAGCCTTTGATTTATAGTATTATTTTCGTTCTAGCGCTGGAAGTTTCAACGTTGGAAGTATGGTTTTTTCGAGCCGTACTTTTTTTAATTGTGTTTTCTATTTTGATTATTTGGCCATTGGCCAGAAAAGTTAGATTTTTGGCGATTCCTTTTTTTCTTAGTATCGGTTCTGCCAACTTGCTTTTTTTCATTGACAATCAAGTGGAAAAACAAATTTTCATTGGTTTGTCGGTAGTTATCTATTATTTGGCGCTTTTAGGCGCTTATCGACTAAAGGTTTATGATTGCGATCAAACCGCCCAAGGAATGGTAGCGCTTTCAACTATAAGCACTATCTTTTTTTGGTTTGTCAGCATTTTGGGTTGGTATATCAATTTTCAAGTTGATGGTTGGTTATTGATTATTACTTTTTTTATTTCCTCGTTTTTTATCAGTTTGCCGTCACTTTATATTTGTCAAACCAAACCAAGCCATAATGAAAAGGACAGTTGTGGTTATTTAAACCATAACCGACAAATCAAAAATGAACAGATTATTTTTCTCAATTTTGTTTTAGCCTTTGTTATTTCTCAAATCGCTTGGTTAAGCACTTTTTGGCCATTCAACAATTTGACAACCGGTTCGTTCTTACTTATAATTTTTTATGTTTTCTATGATATTATTCGAATGTTTTTGCGGGGTGAATTAGCTAAAAAACGAGTGATTAAAAGAGTTTTATTGTTTATCATTCTTTCAGCGGTGATTTTGGCTACTGCTCAATGGCGGCTATTGGTCTAACAAAATTGAAGATTGTTTATTAAACATTTCTCTATGAAAAAAATTGTTTTCAAAATAATTAAATTAATGGTGTTGCTGGTTTTACTGTTTGGATTTTCCGGATTGGCGGGGATTTTTTTCGTAGAGTATGTTTTTCCTCAAATTTCGTCTTGGCCGGTGATTTCGGGAATGAAAATTTTTCAACTTTCTCGGGAACGAACCAAAATTATCAACAAAACAGAGCAGATAATTGTTTCTGAAGATTTTTTACCAAATAAGATTGCGGAAAAAATATTGCCTTCAGTGATGACGGTGGTGCCGGTTTCCCTTGAAGAAAAAAGAGGAACACCCGATGATATTTTTAACAATAGTCAGCCAACAACTGCCTTGATTTTGACCAGCGATGGCTTGGCGGTTAGTTTTGTTCCGACGGAAATTAATCTTGACACTTTAGCGCTTCAAGTTGGAAAGTCCGGTTTCAAATTTTTTACGGTAATGGGCGAGTTTGACGGAGTGATTAAAAAAATTGATCGTTATAGTCGGTTGATTTTTTATCAGTTGAATGCTTCCAACTTACCGGCGGTGTCTTTTGGTGAAGGAGCGGAAATTGAAAATGGTGAAAAAATAATTGTTTGCGGGGAAACTTCAGCGGAACGAAAATTTAATTTTTCGGTTGGAGTAATTAAGGAAAAAAATAGTCAATTTAGCTTGTTAAGTAGCAAATTGTCAGTTTCAGAGATTTTGGACAATGTGACGACAATTGATGCTCGGGTAAGCGAAGAAAATATCGGCGGACCGGTGGTTGATACTTCAGGCAATCTGTTAGGTTTGGCAGGAAGTCTAAAGAAAGAAGGGGTTGATCGAGACTTTTTTATCGCTAGCGATCAATTGAAAGAATTGATGGATTGGGCAATCGCTGATAATGGAACAGATCGGCCATTTTTAGGTGTTTATTATTTGCCATTGTCTCGTCCTTTGGCTGTCATCAAAGGTCTAAGGGTTTCACGTGGAGCGCTGATTTATTCTTCTTCCGGTCAGCAAGGACTAGCAGTGCTCAAAGGATCACCGGCTGAAAAAGCGGGTTTGAAAATTGGAGACATTATCACCAAGGTGGGCGATAATGAAATTACTAATGAAAAATCTTTGTCCTATTTCATTGCCCGTCAAAAACCAAATGAATCAATCAGTTTGACAGTGCTTCGTCAAGGAACAGAATTGAAACTGGAAACAGTTTTGAAATAAAGGTTATTTTTATAACAAATAACAAAAACATGAGTATTTAAAGTGGCCTCGAAATTAGAAAAATCAAGGAGTACTTGACATGATTTTTTTGTCTGCTATACTTTACTCAGATAAAGTAGAATCATGTTTATGAAAGTAATTAAACAAGAAAAAGTTAATGAATTGTTGAAAGCTGTTTTGATGTTGGAAAATCTAGCAGAAGCCAGGGCTTTTTTTCGTGACTTGCTAACTGAAAAGGAACTGTTGGAATTTGGTAGTCGCTGGGAAGCGGCTCGGATGCTTTCTCAAAGAAAACCTTATTGGGAGATTCAGAAAAAAACTAAACTAAGTTCTCGTACTATTGCTCGAGTGGCCAAATGGTTAAGTAACGGAGAGGGTGGCTACAAAAAGTTAATAAAAAAAATCGACAAAAATCATCATAACAAGACTTTTCCACTTGGGAGAGAATTGTCTTGATGATTCCTTTTTTTCATAAAGATAACTCCTTCCCATGGTGGGAAGGAGTTATTTGCTGTTCATTTACATTTTTTGAAAGGAGGAGGCCATGTTAATTTCAATTAGGTTGAAGGAAGAACACCAAGTTTTTGCTGATGGAATCGAACCAGTATTCAAGCGGGTCGAATTTTTCAGAACTTCTTGTGACGAAGTTCCTGAAAAAATCTTCAGTCAGTGTGCTCACATTTATTGTGATGTCTGGAAGGAGGAACCTTGGAATGAAGATTTTTGGAAACCGGAAGAAGTTTGGGCGGATATGTCCAAGGAACTGAGTAAAGAAGGAGCTGATTGTTTCATCGCCTTTTATATTACTGGGCTTAATTATTGTGAGTATGAGAATCATCACAATTTAGCAGACATTCCCGTTGTTGGAACTGAAAAAGAAAGGATGATGGTGTTGGGTTTCACTTGGGGATATTCGGTCGATATGGAAGAGATGAGAAACATTTCCGGAAATGATTATCTGGACGAATGGTTTATATCAAGAAAAAAAATGTTCTATATCGATGAACTAGCTGTTAAAAGAGACTATCGGGGACAAAAGCTTGGAACTGAGCTAAGCAGATTGTTGATTAATTCAGCTAAAGATCAAGGCTTCAAAGCTGTTATCTTACGAACTGACAAAAAAGCTGTAGTTGCTAAAAAGCTTTATGTCAAGATGGGTTTTAAAGATCTCGGAATAGAAGACACTACTCATCCAAACAGAACCTACTGGCTTCTTGAACTGTAACTAACTTTCTGAGGTGGTGACTAAATTGTTGCCACCTCAACCTAATACATTATTAAAATTTATGAAAAAACTTCTTATTATTACTTCCACTCACGGAGATGAAAGAATTGGAATGGAAGTTATCAACAAATTAAGAAAACAAGAAATTGAAAAATATTTTGATTGGCTTATTGCCAATCCACGGGCTTACAAAAAAAATCAAAGATTTGTCGATTTTGATTTGAATCGAGCTTATCCGGGAGATGGAAATTCCGTTTTTTATGAAAAAAGACGAGCGACAGAAGTGATGAAGATTGCTCAAAAATATGATTTTGTAATTGATTTGCACGAGGCTTCAGCGGGAATTAATGATTTTATTGTTGCTCCGCGAGAAAAAATTGGTAAAAAGTTTCCATTGAATTTAGTAAATATGCAGAAAATTTTATTGTGGCCATCACCGAAAGGTCCGCTTGGGTCAGTGCTGGAAAATACTATTGAGTTGGAATTTGGGATGAAAAACAGGAAGCGAACAAAAGTGGTTGAAAAAGCAACGAGGATTATTGAAAGATTTATCAATCAAATTACCAATGAAAGAAATAAGCCACGAAGGGGTTTGCGAAAAAATCAAAAACTTTTCTATGTTTATGGCAAATTGATGAAGGAAAAGAGTTTACCGATATTGAAAGATTTCAAATTAATAAAAATTGGAAAAGAGCAGTTTTTTCCATTGTTGGTTGGTCAGTATCAGCAACTAGGAATTCGGTGCTACAAAATGAGGAGGGTGATATAAGCCAGGTTGATATTTGAACTTAATTGTCTTCTGCCGGGTTTGGTTTTTCGATTTTTACTTTGTCTGGGGGTTGAATTAATGTCGCAAAAAGGGTAAAGTGGAAGAAGAATCATTATTTAGAAAAATATGAGACAATCAAAAATTTTCACCAAAACAGAGAAAAACGTGGCAGCAGAAGAGATTAGCCGCAACGCTCAACTGCTGATTCAAGCGGGAATGATAGATAAGTTGATGGCAGGAGTTTTCACTTTATTGCCATTGGGATTAAAAGTTTGTAAAAAAATTGAAAAAATCATCAGAGAAGAAATCAACGCTATTGGAGGTCAAGAGCTTTTTATGCCAACACTCAATCCTAAAGAAAACTGGGTCAAAACCGGTCGTTGGGATTCGGTGGACGATCTTTTCAAACTGCCCGTTGGTGAGGGGAAGGAATTGGCTTTGGCACCTACTCATGAAGAAATTGTTGTTCCAATTGCTAAAAAGTTTATTAACTCTTACAAGGATTTGCCTGTCTCGGTTTATCATTTTCAAAACAAATTTCGTAACGAAAAACGAGCCAAATCTGGTTTGCTTCGGGGGCGAGAGTTTATTATGAAAGATCTCTATTCTTTTCATCTCAACCAAGAGTCGCTGGATGAATTTTATGAAACTGTCAAAAAAGCTTATGAAAAAATTTTTCAGCGAGCGGGAATTGGTGAAAAAACTTATTTAACCTATGCCGGCGGAGGTAGTTTTTCCAAATATTCTCATGAATTTCAATGCTTGGCTGACGCCGGAGAAGACTTGATTTATATTTGTGAAAAATGTCGAGTAGCGGTTAACAAAGAAATTTTGGCTGATCAGCAAAACAAATGTCCGGAGTGTGGCAACGAAAATTTGGTGGAGAAAAAAGCGATTGAAGTGGGTAATATCTTCAAACTGGGAACCAAGTTTTCCGCTCCTTTCGATTTAGCAGTAATGGACGCCAATGGCAATCGGCAGACTTTGGTAATGGGTTGCTATGGTATCGGATTACAACGGTTGATGGGCACAGTGGTGGAAATTCACCATGATGAGAAAGGAATCATCTGGCCGGAATCAGTGGCACCGTTTGGAGTCCATTTGATCAGTTTAGGTCAGAATGAGGTGGCGGAAAAAATCTATGCAGAACTTGAAGCGAGTGGGGTGGAAGTGCTTTTTGATGATCGGGAAGTGAGTGCCGGGGAGAAATTTGCCGATGCGGACTTAATTGGTGTTCCGATTCGCTTGGTGGTGAGCAAAAAAAGTTTGGAACAAGGTGGAGTGGAGCTCAAACTGCGAAAAGAAAAAGAATCAGCGGTTATTTCGCTGGAAGAAGTCAAAAAGAGAATTATCAAAAAGTGATTAAACCAATAAAATTAGCAAGGTCATTGAGATTAATATTAAGTTAAGAAAAAGTCGATGGAAAATATTAACTGGCTAGTCTGGGCCTTTTGTAGCCTGTTTTTCTTGGCAACTGTCAACGTTTTTGACAATTATTTTGTCGAAGATGTCTATGCCGACGAATACGACGGGTTGGCTATTTCAGCTCTGTTTAATGTATTTCAAGCCACTGTGATTTTGTTGATAGTGTGGCCGATGTTGGCAGATTTTTTTACCATTAAACCAATAAACCAAAGTATTTATCTTGATTTTATCGAAAAGTTGGATTATTTTCGAGTCTTTACTGGTGACTATGTTATTAGTATTGACAAAAGAGTGATTTGTGCTTTTTTTGGTGGTGTTATGTTGATGTTGTCATACTTGTCATACTTTAAGGTATTGTTTAATCTTAATGATAATGTGACACTTCAGATTCTTTGGACTTTAGCTACCCCTATGACAATGATTTTTGGTCATTTCATTTTCAGTGATAAAATGACATTCATTCAATATGGGGGAACTGTGAGCATTCTTTTGGGGATTGCAGTACTGGGGTTTTCTGGAAGATTTAATTTTGCCAATGGATGGAAACATTATATTCTTTGGGCGTTTCTTATGGCTTTGCTGTACTCAGTTCAAGAGATTTTCACCCGATATGCTTACCAAGGAGGGGAAAAAGGATTTTTTTCCTACTATCTATTCTTTCTTTTGGGGCAGTTGGCAGTGGGCATGGCTTCGGTTGTTGTTTGTTGGAAAAAATTCTTGGCTGGTTGGAAGGTATTTTCAACCAAGTTGAAGAGGTTCGGAGGCGCGTTTGCTTTTGCCGAAATTTTTGAGCAAATAGCCTCCTTTTGCAATCAAAAAGCAGTGGACACAACTCCAACCATTTCTCTTTTTGGGGCAATGGAAGGATCGATGCCAGTGGTGGTGCTACTGGTGGGACTGGGATTCTTTCTAGTTCTTTCGCTGCCTTTTGTCGGTAAGAGCGAGATTGGCAAAAAAATTTGGAATAACTTGAAGGCCAATCTCAAACAAAAACTCATTGCCACGATTTTTGTGGTGGTGGGTATGTATTTTTTGACGATCAAATAACGGGGGAGGAAAGAATGTTTTTCTTCCCCGTTTTGTTTTAAACAAGAGTTTTCTTGCATAAATATTATTTTAATGTCAAAATGATAGTGAAAGTCAATTCAATTGAAATGATAAACACAAAAAAAGAAAAAAAATTTTTTATAAGAAAAGATTTATACACTACTCTACCTGAGGCCAAAAAAGAAATTTGGCGGCGTTGGAATGATAAGGAACTTCGCAAAAAAGTGGAGGACTTTTTGGGTGGTGATGTGCCAAAATTTTTTAAAAATAATCCAAAAGCAGTACTAGCAAGATATATTGCAAGTCCAAATCATGATACACATAGATTTCTTGCTTTGTCTAAAGAAACTGGACTTTCACCTGTCATATTTGAACATGTTAATGACAAACTTTATGCAGGAAATACTGACAAATATCATCTTTGCAAATTATTCTTTTTTAACGGTATAGGAAAAAAGGGGGGATTAAAGTTAGATACATTCAGAGCGGTTGATTTTTGTTCTTTTGAGGGAAAAAAGATAAAAGAAGTTGACACTATTATGGGATCTAAGTTAGTTGATTTTCATCATGAGATGTTAATACATGATACAAATGGAATTTCTTATGAAATTCATGATGTTGATGGTTGGTATGAAAGAAATGGAAGAATTCCTGAGAAGTATTATTATAGATATCTCTCACTTTTCTTGTGTTTTGGAATATTATTTGAGAATTTTCTTGATAATGAGGAAGAGCAAGATTTTACAAATAATATTGTTTTAAAAAATTTTAATAAAATATTCAAAAAGTTTAAAATAAAACCATTAATAGTACCGGTAACTCCTTTTGAAGATGAAAAAGATATTTATTGGTGGTGTTATCCTCAAAGATTAATTAATTTTATAAAAAATAAAAATGGGTTTTAATTCTTTAACAAACATCGAAAGTTGTTATTGGGCAGTTCAGCAGAGTCCATCCATCCTTTATTATGCTCATATTCCAACTGCAATAGCGGCTCTAATCATTGGAATTTTTGTTTTAATTAAAAATCCAAAACAAATAATAAGCAAAGTTCTTTTTGGTATAACAATTTCGTTTTCATTGTGGACATTATTAGATTTAGTTATTTGGACAAGTTATGATAGTAGAAAAATAATGGTATCATGGGCATTACTAGGATTTTTTAATTCCCTATTTTTCATCTTAAGTGTTTATCTGGTTTATCTTTTTGTTGATAAAAGGGATTTAAGTATTTTTAAAAAAACAATATTTATTCTTCTTATATTACCGTTACTTATTTTTATGCCAACTAACTTCAATCTAAAATTATTTAGTGATCCAGATTGCGAGGCAACAGAAGGCTTTTACTTTACAAATTATTATTATTTTCTCGGGTTGCTATCATTTGTTTGGATTTTGTGGATAATTTTTGATAGGTACAGAAAGAGAAATAATATAGATAGAAAACAACTTTTAATATTGGGGTTTGGAGTAGAATCTTTTTTGCTGATTTTTTCACTTACTGGTTTTTTAAATAGTTTTTTAGTTGCTAAAGGAATGATTACAGACGTAAACGGTTTTAATCTTGAACAATATGGGCTTTTTGGAATGCCGATTTTTATGGGGTTTTTGGCGTATTTGATTGTTCAATATAAAGCGTTCAATATTCAACTTTTGAAAGCACAGGCGTTGGTGGTTGGATTGTTCATTTTGATCGGTTCTCAATTTTTCTTCATTCAAAACAACACCAACAGAATTCTCAATGGGATAACGTTGTTTTTGTCCGGAAGTTTCGGTTGGTGGTTGGTGCGATCGGTCAAGGAAGAAGTGAAGCGCAAAGAGCAACTGGAAATTATTTCCAAACAGTTAGCAAATGCCAATATCAAACTCAAGCGTTTGGATGAAGCCAAGACCGAATTTATTTCGATTGCTTCTCATCAACTTCGAACTCCTTTGACCTCGATTAAAGGTTTCATTTCTTTGATTTTTGAAGGGCTCTATGGAAAGTATTCCGATCAGATCAAGGATGTTTTGGAAAAAGTCTACATCTCTAATGAGCGGCTGATTAAGTTAGTGGAAGATTTGCTTAACATTTCTCGAATTGATTCCGGACGAATGACTTTTCAATTTGAAAAAAATTCCATCACCGAAGTGGTCAATGAGGTATTCTCAACAATGGAGATGGTAGCGGAAAACAAAAAGCTCAAGCTGGAATATAAAAAACCGACCAAGGATATTGGGGATTTGATTTTCGACAAAGTCAAAATTCGGGAGGTGATTTCCAATTTTGTTGACAATGCTATTAAATACACTCAAAGTGGGTTTGTTCAGCTGGAATTAAAGGAATTACCCGAAACGGTCCAAGTGGTGGTTTCCGATTCCGGAGTGGGAATCGATAAAGAAGACATTAAAGGAATTTTTGAAAAATTTCGTCGAGGCAGGGAAATCGGTAAGATTCATTCCGACGGGGCGGGACTGGGGCTCTATTTCTGTTTGAAAATCGCCAACGCTCACAATGCTAAAGTTTGGGCTGAATCTGAGGGCAAAGGCAAGGGTAGCCGCTTTATCTTGGAATTGCGCAAAGATTTTGAGGGAAAAGATAAGCAATCTTAAACATATAAGGAATTAGCTTTCTGGGTTGACTTTTTTTTAATTTTTGCTAAAATAGCCTGTTTAGTTTTTGATTGGATTTTTTTCAATCGATTCCTAGATGGGCTTTTTGTTTTGATCTTGAAATCATTAATTTAGGAAATTTTTATGGTTGAGCGGGAACAAATTTCAGTGATTATTCCTACCAAGGAAAGCGATCTAGAATTGGCGGAGGGGGCGATTAAATCAGTAGATTGGGCGGATGAAATTATTTTAGTTGATTCGTCTTTTTCTCGCGAGGCAGAGAAGCTGGCCAAGCATTATGGTGCTCGTTATGTGGCTCATAAATATATTTATAGCGCCAAACAAAAAAATTGGATCATTCCTCAAGCGAAGCATCAGTGGATTCTCTTGGTTGATAGTGATGAGGTAGTCACCAAAAAACTTAAAAGGACGATTTTAAAATTGCTCGAAAGCGAGGAAATAAATCGTTATGATGGTTATGGTATTGCTCGCAAGCATTTTTTCTTCGGAAAATTTCTTCGTTATGGTGGTCGCTATCCGCTCTTTAATGTTCGATTGTTTAAGCGAAAATGTCGTTATGAAGATCGAGATGTTCATGCCCATATTGTGCTGGAAAAAGATCGAGTAAAAAACATTAATCCCAAAGATGGAGACATACTCCATTTTTCCGATCGAAATATCAATCAGTTTATGGAAAAGTTTATTCGTTACGGCAATTATTTGGCCAACTATATGATCAAGAATCCTTTAGAGAAAAAAGAAATTCATTGGAAAAAGTTTTTTTCCAATCCAATGTATTTTAAAGCGGTAGTCAAAGATTGCTGGTACTTTATTCCAGGTTCGTCCATTTTTCGTTTTTTTTATATGTATTTTTTTCGACTAGGTTTTTTGGATGGTCGTTATGGACTATTGATTGCCATTTTGTATGCGCTTCAAGATTATGTAGCCAAGACGCGATATTATGAAATCACTCATCATCGACCAATTATTCGTTTGAGATTACAAGAGCTACTGCTCAAGCGAGCCATGTTGCTCAAGGGTGATATATTGGCTACTGAATTGAAATGTCTTAATTTTTCCAAATAGTCGATTTGAAATTGATTAATACTAGTTTAATTCAATTTATATGAATTTTCAAAAACTATTTTACTGTAAAAAAGAATTGGCGGTAGCTGGTTTAATTGGTGGAATGATTTTTTTCAGTATTGGTGCTTTTTTGCCTTTCAAATATAAAGCAACCGGTTCGGTGTTAATTGTTCAACGTCAAGCGGATGGAACAGATGCCTACAAGGAAGTCAAATCGGCTGAATTTTCTGGAAAAATCATTCAGCAAGTGATTCTTTCCAATACTTTTATGGATGGTGTGATAGAAGCTAATGATGAAGCGCGAAGACTTTATAGTCGCTATTCCAATCCGGAAGATCGAATCAAAGCTTGGCAAAACGGAGTGTCAATCAATCAAGCGGCCAACACGGGAATTTTGCATATCACTGCTTATGGTCAGAGTCGGAATCAAGCCAAAGAAGTGGTTTCAACTATCTTGGATCTCTTGAAAAATAAAGGAGTGGATTATCATGGCAATGCCGGAGTGACGATCAAAATTATCGGTAAGCCTTTTTATTATGACAGTCCGGCTTTTCCCAATCTTCCTTTGGCTGCTTTGGCCGGATTTATTTTTGGATTATTGATTTGGGCGACAAAAATTATCAAAGATTCGGTCGATAGAGATTTGAATCGTCGAATCTCGTCAATTAATCGAAGTCGTTTTTCTGGTTATGCCAAAGGCAATCCGTTTCTTGACAAAATTTCCTTTCCAGACTTGGATCAAAATTATTTTGAAGAATTTCAATCTCAATTTTCAGCTAATAAACTGAAAACGGCAGAAAAAAGAGAAGATAAAAAAGCTTTTGCGGTTGAGTCACAGCAGGAGGTTGCCAAAAATGAAATTAGAACAGAAGGTTTGGTTAAAAAAACGGCTGCTCCGGACAATTTGCCGATTTTTATTGAGAAAGATGAAGTTCAAAAAGAGGCGGTTGCCAATAAAAAATCAGCTGAGGTGATTGAGCCGAGCGAGCAAGAAATCAAAGAGCGACTCAATCGTTTGTTAAAGGGTGAACTTTAATCAATGAAACTTTCTTTAAGTTTAAGAACGCAGCAATTTATTTTTGGTAGCGCTCTGGTCGCAATTTTGCTGGCAGTCTTCTCAGTTTTTTTTTCAATTAATCAAGGTGGATTAATTTTTTTCGCCTTGTTAGGTTTGGCGACGGTGTTGGTTCTTTTTGTTTTTTGGCCAACTGAAACATATCTTTTTTTATTGGGAATTACTCCTTGGATTTTTCGCTGGAATAATTATAAATTCGATTTGGGTTTTTTGTTGAAGTTCATCAATGCTGGTAATTTTCTATTGACGGTTAACCTTAGCGCTCTAGTTTATTTGTTGTTAATTTTTCTTAGTTTGTTGGTGGTGGATTTCAAACGTCTCAAAGGAGCTGGGTTTTTTTATTGGCTGTTGGCCTTTCTTATTTATTCTTCGTTTTCCATTTTTTGGGCGGCTTCTCCAAATTTGGGGATAGCGAAAATTTTTCAATTACTTGTTTTGCCGGCAGTGTTTCTTTTAAGTTTTCATTTTACTCAAGAATTTTCAGATTTGAAAAAACTGATTTATCTTTGGGTATTGTCAGCCATTCCGCCGATTGTTGAATCAATTTATCAGTTAGTTTCTCACCAACTTTTCTATGAGCCGGATTCTTCATTGGGTAGAATTTTCGGTGGTTTAAATCATCCAAATACTTTAGGTCTTTTTTTGGCAGTGGTTTTGTCTTTGATACTAATCGCCTTTGAAGCTTTCTCAATTAAGGAAAAAAGCTCATTGAAAATTATTTTCTTGGGATTGCTTTTGTTTTTAGTGTTGACTTTTTCACGAACTGCTTGGGGAGTCTTGCTTTTCTTTTCAATTTTTTTCTTTCTCAAAAACAAAAAATACTATCTTTATTTTTGTTTGATCGGCTTGATGGTTTTTGCCATTCTTTGGAGTTTCGAACTAAGCAGAAATCGAATCAAGGAAACATTTGAAAATTCAATGTTTAATTCAATGTATGCTCGCAAGATGATCTGGCAAATGGCGTCAGAAAAAATTCAGGAAAAACCCTATTTTGGTTATGGATTGGGAAATTTTGAGGAAGTAATTTTGGATGCCAAAGAAACGGCTGAAGGAACCGCTTTAGCCCACAATGATTTAGTGCTTTGTGCTTTAGAGAGTGGTTATTTGGGTCTAATATTGTTTATTTTTTATCAATTGGCGTTGATTCGGTTTTTGTTTCAAAAGACGAGGACATTGATTGATAGGCGACTAAAAAGAATTATGGAAGGATTTTTAGCTTTGGCTTTAGCCTTGATGATTGCCAGCCAATTGGAAACAATTTCTCAAAAGATTATTATCCAGTTGGTTTTTTGGTCAACTTTAGGGGCGATTTTTTCTTTGATTAAAAATCAGCAGCAAAAAAATTTAAGTCAAATTCAATGAGAAAGACTAAACGGATAAAAAAAAGCGCTTTTGTGATTTGGGCTAAGGAAGTTAAATTGAGTGAATTTCTGGCTAAAGCCTTGGGAGCGGAATTAGTGGTTTCTTTTGTACCAACTTTTTCTACTGGAGAAAAAATGCCAGTTTGGCTTAGATATATTTTTCAAGCCAAAGACACTTGGCAGCGACTTTCTAAGATTAAGCCGGCGTTTGTTTATGTTCAAAATCCGCCGATTTTTGCCACTTTGGTGGTTTGGATTTATTCGCTTTTGAACGGTTGTCGATTTGGGATTGACACTCATACTGCAGGATTTTTGGATCGTAAGTGGGTTTTTTTTCACCCGCTTCATCGTTTTTTGGCTCGTCGTGCGACAATCAACACGGTACATAATTATCGAAATTTGGAAATTCTTAAAAAATGGAAAATTAAAAATGGCAAAGTGCTTCAATTTTATTCTCCCAAAAAAGAAGAATTGCTTTCCACTGAGGCGGGAGCAAATTTGCCGATTGAAGATTTAATTGCCAATCATTTGGGGTTGAAAGTTTTCATGGTCAATCGTTTTGCCACTGATGATGCTTGGCGTGAAGTGATTGCCACGGCAAAAAAGATGCCTCAAGCTCTTTTTTTCATCACGGGAAGTTTTGCCAAGATTAAAAATATTGAAAAAGAGGTTTTTCCTGAAAATGTGGTGCTGACTGGCTATCTGAAACATGCGGACTTTATTGCTTTAATGGAAAAATGTGATGTGGTTTTGGCCTTGACCAAGAGAGCTGACACAGTGCTTTGGTCAGTTAGGGAAGCGTTGGCACTTGCCAAACCATTAGTTATTTCTGACAGCGAGGTGCTTCGTTTCTATTTTTCTTCGATGGCAGTTTTTTCCGATCATCAACCAACCAATTTGGTGGTCAGCATTCTTTTGGCTTATAAAAAAAGAGATGAGTTGAAGGAGAAAATGGAAAGTTTTTTCAAAAAAGATCGAATACGATGGACTAAAGATATCAGACAAATCAGCAAGGCGATTTTTGGTTAAAATTACTACTAGCTAGATTAAAAACAATGAAACGATTATTTCGGAAATTAAAATTTGTTTTGGGATTGAGAGGCTTTTGGTTTTTCCGTCTTTTTTCTCGAGTGCCACTTCCAATTTCGGCAATAATTGATGCTTCATCAGTTTGTAACTTGGCTTGTCCGCTTTGTCCGACCGGTAGTGGCAAAAATCCGGCACAAAGAAAAATAATGAAAGTGGAAACTTTTACCAAAATTTTGGAGGAAATTCCGACTCTTAAGCAAATTTCTCTTTTTAATTGGGGTGAGCCATTTTTAAATCCGGATATTTTTCAATTGATTCGATTAGCCAAGGATCGAGGAATTAAAGTTTCAATCCACAGCAATTTTAGTTTTCAAAAAAAAGACAGCTTTTTTTCGCAATTGATTCAATCGGGATTGGACAAATTGGAACTTTCTATTGACGGAGCGGATCAACAAAATTATGAGCGCTATCGAAAAAATGGTGACTTTGATTTGGTTTTGGCCAATTTGAAAAAATTAGTGGCGGTCAAAAAAAGATTACAATCCAAAAACCCGAAAATTATTTGGAAGTTTATCGTTCACAAGAAAAATGAAAAACATTTACCTAAGGCGCAGAAAATGGCTAAAGATTTGGGGGTGGAATTTCAAACGGCGACGATTGGGTTGGGTGACAATTTGCCGGATGTTCGATGGAAAGAAAGTTTGGAAAAGCGGAAAAAACAGTGGCTTCCAAGAAACAAAGAAAATATTCGGCAAGAATATTTTGGAAAGAAAAAAACTAAAATTTGTCCGGAACTTTTTGGCAGTGTTTCCATTGGACCGGATGGCAGTGTTTTTCCTTGTTGTTATGTTTTTGAAGAAAAAAATGCTTTTGGTAATTTGAATCGGGAAAAATTTCTTTCAATTTGGAAAGGGGAAAAATATCGAAGTGCCAGAGAAATTTTTGTCAAAAATAAAAAAACAACTGACATTCGAACCATTTGTCATCGTTGTCGAAACTATGATATTTAGGATTAAATTCAAATTACCGATGGCTGGTCAATTTTTATTAATTAAAAAATAATTTAGAAAAAGAAAAAAGCCCAGGGAAAGTTTTCCCGGGGCTTTTTGGTTTGAATGAGTTCTAAAAAACGCTGCCACCGCAAAGCATTGATTCTGGTGGGAACGTGGCGACAGTTCTATGATTCCAATACTGGCAGGTAGCATTTGCCGGTCCTGCCTGGACATTTGGCATTCCGAGTCGGCTGTAGAGACACCGCGCTCGGTTGACCGCGATGGTATACAAATAGGGATCCGGATCCCCGTTGTACACCACTACCTGAATGTGGCTCCTGCCTCCATTGTCGTACCACTGCTTCGAAACAGTGGATCCGACTTCCTTGGTCTGGTCTGAAATAAAGACCAGATCGAAGTATGGCCCGAAATAGTTTGGCCAATTTTTGTTCGCAGCCCAAGTGCCTGGGGTGCAAAATCCGGTTGGGCAATTGTCCGCTTGGCGAACTACCTCGACTTGAGTAGTTCGTTGGCCAATTCTCGGACATTCTGCAATTGCCTCTTTTGATTTTCTTGCTTGACCGGAACAAATATCAAGCAATGTCGCTTGCCGAAGGTTGGAGGCCGGATTGGTCACCCCTCCTTTAACTTTGATTTCCTTTAAAAGTTTGTCGGAAACCTGGACCAATGTCCGGTTTCCATTTTCAGTGACAATGGCGAAATGATCTTTTTTGACCAGTCTGTCAAGACTACCGGTCACATTGACCGCTTTGCTTTCGCTAGCGGCCGCAGCGTTGACAATCGCCACTCCCAAATCAAGTCTTTCAAGATTTGGGGCCAGTACCTTAACAGTACATGGCCTTACGGCGGTGACGGTTGTTTCCGTCTCCGTTTTCATTACCGGACCGTCGTATTTTGGTAAAGACTGATTAGGTTGATTACTTGGCAACGGTTGAGATGGAATAGCCAATGTTGGCGGGGCCGATTGTTCTGGCGGAGGAGGCAGGGGTGGGGAAGTATTAGTTGTTTCCTGAATAGCCGGTTTTTGTCCCATAGCGGTGGCGCAGCCCGAAAGGGCCAAGCCGACGATAACCAAAACTGCCATTACTGCAATAAAACTTTTTTTGTTCATAATGCCCTCCTTTTGGTTGTTTTTGTATGCCACACCATATGGTATACTTTTTTGTCAATGTTCATTTGACCTTTAAATCTATCAGTTATTGAATTATTTGTCAATCAGTTGTAAAATATTAGCATAAATATAAAACGTAATTTTTTGTCGAGAAAAAAATCAACTAAAAAAGTGACACTAACTTCAGTTAAAAAACCGGTCAAAATGGGTCGGAAGAGAAAAGTCAAAACCGATTTTCAGTCGGCAAGTTTGACGAGAGCAAAAAAAAATAAAATTAATCAGATTGTTGCCCGAGAAAAAAATCAAAGACCAATGGACATAATTGTTCGTTTGGGTTCAAAAAAAGAAACGCCCAAAATTGTCGCCAAAAAGAAAAAGTTTTTTAGTAAAATTCTTCTTTTAGTTTTGGTTTTTTGCTTAAGTGGCGTGTTTGGCGGTTTTTTGGCGTTTTCAGTTAGAAAAATAACCGAAGAAATTTCCCAAATAGTTCATCAGGAACAAGCGGAGTACTTGGTTTTTTTAGCTGATTGGAAAAAACAGCTTGAAATGGAATTAGCCAAATCAGAATCAATTATTCAAACAACGGTAATAGAAAAAAAACAACGATTAACATTGGAACAAAAAAAAGAACTTTCCGATCTTGATTTAAGTTTGGCTAAGTTGGCGATTAGGGCGGAACAAAAAATGACTGACTATCGAGCTGACCAAAGCATTCAACTTTGGCCCTATCGGGATCGAACAATGGAAACGGTAGTTAATTCGGCTTGGTTTTTGCCGGTGATGGTCAATCGGTTCAGCCAATCGACTGAAAAACTAATTTGGTCTTCGAATATTACTGATGATCAATTGGCACTTTGGGAAAAAGATTTGCGATATTTAAAAAATGAATTGGCAAAAAAATAGGTGACTTTTATGAAAATTGGAATTAATGCTTCATTTTTGCGAAAATCGGACAGCGGAATTGGACAAGTGACGCGAAATTTTATTTTAAAATTAATTGAAAGTCGGCCGGTTGGTTTTGAGTTTGTTTTGTATTTGGAGCAGCCAAGCGGCTTGGTTTTGCCGGAAAGTTTCACTGAAAAAGTTTTGAAAGTCCCTTTCTATACCAGAGATGATCTAGTGCGAAAAATTATTTGGGAAAAATTTCTTTTGCCATCCGCAATTAAAAAAGACGGTTGTGAGAAATTTTTCTCGCTTTACCAATCGCCAACAGTTATTGATGGTGGAAAAATTCCTCATCTAATGTTAGTCCACGATGTTATTTGGAAAGTTTTTCCTGAATATTTGAACAATTTTAGAAAAAAGATTTATTATCAATTGGTTGAACAGGGAATAAAAAAGGCCGATTGGTTGATGACTGTTTCGGAAAATTCAAAAACAGACATTGAAAAGTTGCTAATGATAGAAAAGGAAAGAATATCAATCAACTTGATTGATTGTGATGAACTTTTCAAACAAAAGGCTTCAATTGAAAAAGATCAAAAAGTTTTAGCTCGGCTGGGAATTAATAATCGGAATTATATTTTTTATTTTGGTGGTTTGGATAAAAGGAAAAATGTCGATCGTTTGATTGAAGCCTATGGACTTTTGTGGCAAAACTGGGAGGCTCAAAAAGACAATTTTCCATCTTTGGTAATTGGTGGAAAATTTTATCCGCATTTGGTGCCGTTGGTTTGTGATTTACCTTCTTTGATTAGCAAGACAAGTGAGAAATACCAAATTCCCAAAGATTTTTTTCTAAGGTTGAATTTCATTGAGCAAGATGATTTGCCAGCTGTTTATCGGGGAGCAAAACTCTTTTGTTTTCCTTCCTTGTATGAAGGGTTTGGTTTGCCGATTTTGGAAGCATTTAACAGTGGAGTGCCAGTGTTGGCGGGAAATAATTCATCGTTAATTGAAGTGGCTGATGGGGCGGCGGATTTAATTGATACCAGCGATGTTAAGCTTTTTTCCAAAGAAATGAAGAAAATTTTGAATGATGAAAATCTAAAAACTGATTTGGTAGCGATGGGTAAAAGGCAAGCAACCAAATTTAGCTGGGATCATTTTGTGGAAAAGTGGCTGGCAAAGATGACCAGACTTTAAAAGCTGGATTAAGAATATAAGAAAAAATGAAATATAGACAAAGCTAAAAAGATTAAAAGATAATTAAAATAAAATGGTTAAAAAATATTTAGTTGGCGGATTAATGATATTATTGGGAGATTTTTTGTTTCTTAGTCTTTTTCTGTTGGGTGTTTTTCCCTTAAAGCTAAGTTATTTTTTAGTTTTGGTTTTAGCTCTCTTTTTTTTGGCGTTGAAATTCAATTATTGGTTTTTTCTTTTTTTCATCTCAGTTTTTCCTCTGGAAACAATCGTAGTTTCACCGGATGTTTTTCCAGTCGGACTTCGTCCTTTTCAATTATTGGGTTTAATACTCTTTCTTTCGGCAGTGGTTTTGCATTTAGGTAAAAAACTTGGTTTTGTTCCTTTGAGTTTTAAAAAGATTTGCATCGGGTGTCGTATTTTCAGGAAAAAGGATTGCCAAACAGTTTCATCTGAGCAAGCTTTAAATAGTTTTGATCGATTAGTGATTGTTTTCGGAGCAGTTTCTTTTTTTGGCCTGATCTTTGCGCCAGATCGTTGGTTGTCGCTTAAACAAAATTTGGTTTTAGTTTCCTTTGTTTTTCTTTATTTATTAGTCCGCAATTATTCTCAATCGCTACTGAATAAAATTGAAACTGCTTGGTCTTTTCTCTTAGGTTCGATTCCAGTTTTGCTTTTTGGTTTTCATCAAGCTTGGGCAAAAATGTTGGGAAAAAAATCTTTTGAAGTGATGGATGGTCGGATTAATTCAACTTTCTCCGAACCAGATTGGCTGGGAGTCTATCTTTGTTTTATTCTGGCGGTGATTTTGGTGCTAAAAATTTTTGTGCCTGACAGTCGGCCGGGGTTGATGGTGGGTAAATCGACTTTTGAAAAATTCAGTCGCTATGCGCTTAATCTTTTTGCTGTTTTAGTGGTTGGTGAAATTTTTCTAACGGTTTCTCGCAGTGCTTGGTTGGGAGCTTTTGGTGTAATTTTTGCTTATGGGTTGGTTGTTTTTTGGAAATTCAATCGGTCTGTTGCTTGGAAAGAATTATTTTCTTTTGGATTGGTTCTGGTTTTGTCGATTTTGCTTTTCTCCTTTTCAGGACTTTCTGCTTTTCATTTTGCCAATCGAGCAACCAGTTCATTTAATGGCAAACAAAAAATTACTATTAGTTGTCTAAAAAACTCAAGTGTGCCAACTGAAATTTCTTCAATTAAAGTTTTGGCTGATTATAATTGCAAACATATTGATCTGGAGGAAATTGAGAAAGAGCGAGCGATGGGTTTTGAAGTTAAAGAAGTCTATCGACCGGATCCTAATGTGGAAATTCGCAAAAATATTTATCAAAAAACCTTTGTTGCGATTTTTAAGCACCCTTTGGTTGGCCAGGGTCTTGGTAGTAGCGCTTTGCTTTTGGGCTATGATGAGCGAGGTAGTGGATTAAATGCTTCGAATATTTTCTTGGAAATCTGGTTTTCCTTTGGAATTTTTGGTTTAATAATTTTTGGTTTAATAATTTTTTTGCCATTCTTCCGAGCCTTTAAATGGTTTTTCGTTTTGCATTGTTTCGATGGAGAACTAGGCGTTTGGGCGGTTTTTATTGGATTGTCGACGGTAGCGTTGATTGTTCCTAATTTTTTCAATTCTGGTTTGTTTTTAGGATTTTTCTGGCTTTACTTGGCTTTTCTGGGTAGTTTTATGGAAGAATCATTCAAAAAAAGAACCAGTTAATTAAATCAGTTAAAACAGTTGATTTTTTTTCAAAGTTAGTTATAATGATGGAGTCTTTGGAGGCGTAGCTCAGTTGGTTAGAGCGTCTGCCTGTCACGCAGAAGGTCGCCGGTTCGAACCCGGTCGTCTCCGCCATTTAACTTTGAAAATTCCATCGCAAAGAAAGGGGGTGAGAAATTTGAAGATCGATGAGAATGAGAAATGCAAAAAAGATGATTGTGTCCAGATTGAATGCTGTTGTGATGGTTTGCAACGGCAATTGAAATCAAGAGTTTTTCAACAGCCTCCGTTTGATCCGAAAGGTGAAGACGGAAAACTGATGGAGCCCTGGCAGTTTAGGGGCCCTATCAGAGATGAATAAAAACACATCAACCGGCCAAGTAATTTCCTTGGCCGTTTTTATTGCTCAATTAGTTCAAACAAAAAGAGCCGAAAAAATTGGTCTCTTAAATTTTTATAATAAGATTACTCTTCAACCGGAATTGATTCGACCGGTTTTTTGGCGGTAGGTTTTTCTTCTTGACTGCGAAGTTCGGTTTTTTTGAATTTAACTACAAATTTAGGTTCATAGAGATTGTCAAAGTTATCTTTGACCATCACTGTTTTGCCGCTGGTTAAGTCAGAAATGGCAATGTCACTTTGGGCTTGACTAAGTTCGGCAAGTCGGAGTTTCAATTCTTCCAATTTTTCGTAGCGACTACCAAGTTGGTTTTTGACCATGATTTCAATTTGTTTTTTCTTTTCTCTTAATTCTTTGATTTGATCACAAATTTCTTGATATTCATTGGCGTTGTTCAAAGCATCTCGATATTCTTCCTGAATGTGTTTTTTCTCGGTTTTGTGGGTGATGATTTCGTCGAAAACTTCTTGAAGACTTTTCATTTTTCTTTTGATTTAAAAATTAGTTAAGACAATATATGTTGACTGGAAAAACAAAGCTGATTTTAGCACAAAAACTATCAAGAAACAAATTGGTATAGATCTCATTGACGATTTGTGATTTTTATGCTATATTTCACTTGTCAGTAAGTTAGTGTTTTCGGCTCCTTGCTCAAAAGGCTTAAGGAAGTTGAAAAAGACTTGAGGTCGACTTGCTTGATCTAATTTGTGTAAGGAGAAAGAAAAATGGCAAAGAAATTGTATGTAGGAAATCTTTCCTACAACACCAATGATGAAGGCCTTCGTGAAGCATTTACTCAGGCTGGAACCGTTGAATCAGCCATGGTCATCTCTGACAAGATGACTGGACGCTCCAAGGGTTTCGGATTTGTCGAGATGGCAAATGATGAAGAAGCCCAAGCCGCTATCAACATGTGGGATGGCAAGGAACTTGATGGACGACCGCTTCGTGTCAACGAAGCTCGACCAATGGAACCTCGCTCTCGACGTGAAGGTTTCGGTGGAGGTCAGAAACAGTGGTAATTCAAAAAACAAAGAATCCTCGAAAGAGGATTTTTTGTTTTTTGAAGAACATTTATTTTCCAAAAGGAGTATTTTTTGTTAGAATGAATCTTAAATAATCGGGTGGTTCTCCAAAATAGTACTTTGAAAAAAGGAGGTGCAAAATGAAGGTGATTATTCTGGATGACGATCGAGAAATTCTAAAAATTCTTAGTGATTTTCTCATCGACAATGGTTTTGAGGTTGCTTGTTTTGCTTTAGTAAAAAAATTTTGGGAGGCCTTGGATCTGGTTAATGACGAAGAAAAAATTGTCATTGTCGATGCTTTATTGGATCCTAAGGAAGAAGCGGGGACAGATGTTGTTTGGAAAATTAAAAAACAAGCTCGCCAAAAAGTAAAGTTGATAGTTATCTCGGGTGGGGCAATTGGCTTTAATCAGCAATTTCTTTCCAAAGAATATTTATTGGGAGTGGCTAAAAGATTTGGAGCGGATGCGGTTTTTGAAAAGCCATTTCGGCTCAAGGATCTTTTGGGTACCTTGAAGCATTTAGAAAAGCAGTTGGTTGGAGAGTTGTCGGTGTAAAAACAAACCGAAAGGAGAAATTAATGAAAAATAATGAAAAGGCAAACCGGTTTTGATAAAAAACAAAACCGGTTTTTTTCTTGGCATTTTTAGCTATTTATGATAAAATGACAGTGCTGAATGGGATAATCAAGAACAAAAGAATATCAAACTAAAATCAAAGAATTGAAAAAGAAGGGTTATCAAGTTATACCTCAGATGTTTGATGTAAAGCCAACCGAGGCTTCCTCGGTCTTTTTTGCTAGCTTGAATAGAAAAAAAGATAGCAAGGTGGTTCGACTGCAAAAAAAGGTTGATTATGCAGCTTATCGAAAAAAGATTCAAGAAGAGAAAAAAAGAAAACAGATTGAAAAAATTATTCAGCGACAAAAATCGGCAAGACTTTCTTCAGATATTCGACCAGCAGTGATGGTTTCTGCAATTAATCAGAGAGAAAATCAATTGGCAACCAAATCAAAAATAAAAGAAATAAGCCGATCAAAGTTTCCTGTTCAAACTGGATTGTTGATTGACAAATTGATTGCCGGAGAAGATCTTCAATTTAAGCCGATTATTGAAAAAAAACATAAACTAAAGAAAGATAAAATAGCCGGTTTAGCTGAAAAGTCTCTAAAGCCGAAAATGATATTAAAAGTTGAACATTTTTTGCCTAAGGAAATTCCACTTGAAGAACCGAATTTTTTTATTCAAAAGACTGAGCCATTGATTGATTCAAAAAAGGGGCTGGAATTAAAAAGAGAAAATGAATTTTTTGCCAAGAATGAAATTGAAGGACAACAACTGGAAAAACTGGTGAATTTTTTCGATAAAGATGGTGGGAATAATCGATTTTTGTCTAGAAGAGAAAAATCGGAGAGAATTTTTCGGCCAATAAATCATTCATTTCAAGCAAAAAAGAAAAAGACGAAATTGATTGATCATTTTTTTACAAAGTTTAAGCAAAAAATAAAGATACGAAGAAATAATGAATCATTTTTCGAAAAATCTAAAAACTTAGTTTTATTTAAACCGGCCTTGGGAATGGCTTTTTCCTTGTTGAGTGTTTTCTTGGTAGTTTTCTTGATCAGATTTGTTTCTTTTGGATTAGAAACCAAGGAAAATGTTATTGTTAAAGGGAAGAATGTGGCTGCTTTAGTGGCTCAAGCCAAAGATGAGTTGGCGGATCGGAATTTTGATTCAGCGCTTAAAAAATTAAAAGATGCTCAAACTGAATTGGCTGAAGTGGCTGACGATTTAGACCGAGCAGGGGCTAGCTATTTGGAAAAAGTATCCTTTCTTCCTTTTGCTTCAACGGCGGCCAGCGGTAAAAATTTAATTTCAGCTGGAGAACAACTGCTAATTGCCGGACAGGAAATCGGTCAGTTGGCAATGATTGCTTCAGGCATTACAGATAAATCAACAACTGAAAAGCTTGGATTGGGGGAGGCTTTTCAGCAAATCAATCAACATATTAACAATGCAAAAGCATCTCTATTGTTAGCCGAAGAAAAAATTGCCAAAGTTGATCCGACTGATTTACCGAATGAATATCAAGGCGATGTTTTAAAAGCTCAAGAGCTGTTGCCACTGGTTAACAAGTCTTTGGAATTTTATGAAAAAAATTATTTAGTGCTTAAAGATTTGCTTGGTTATAACGGCGCACGAAAGTATTTGTTTATTTTTCAAAATAATCAAGAAATGAGGGCGACTGGTGGATTTATTGGTAGCTATGGAATCTTAGATGTTTCTGATGGTCGAGTGAGAAAGTTTTTCATCGATGAGATTTATAACCCCGACGGTCAATTGTTTGAAAAAGTGGTGCCACCGGAGCCAATTCAAAAAATTTCAGCTGCCTGGTCCACTCATGACGCCAATTGGTTTCCCAATTTTCCTACCTCAGCTGAAAAAATTGCTTGGTTTTATGAAAAAACCGGAGGACCGACAGTTGATGGAATAATTGCTATGACACCCAAGGTAATGGAGGAATTATTAATGGTTACTGGCCCAATTGAAATGCCTGATTATGGAGTAACTATTACAAAAGATAACTTCGTAGAAAATATTCAATATGAGGTGGAAGTTGATTATGATAAAACTGAAAATCGTCCCAAAAAGATTATTTCTGATTTGGCGCCATTGATTCTTGATCGAATTTTCTCTCAAGGGGATTTAAGTAAATTGAGCAGTTCCTTGGCAGTGCTTAAAAATGTTTTACAAGAAAAACATATTTTGATCTATCTTTTCGATTATAATCATCAAAAATTAATTGCTGAACAAGGTTGGTCAGGTGAAATATTGCAAACCAGTCGAGATTATTTAATGGTTATTAATAGCAATATCAATGGATTTAAAACCGACGGAGTGATCGATGAAACAATTTCTCATCGGGCGGAAATCAAATCAGATGGCAGTGTGATTGACAATGTCACCATTAAACGTAAACACAACGGAGGCAACACCAAATATGATTGGTGGAATAAAGTTAATGCGGATTACCTTCGTGTCTATGTTCCTCTGGGCAGTCAACTGTTAGAGGCCAGTGGTCAAACCAGAGAAGTCGTTAATGAACCTTTGGAATATGACAAACTTGGTTTTCGTCGAGATCCTCAAGTTGAACAAGAACGACTTTCAACTAAAGTCGATGAGGCCAGTGGTACTCGAATTTATCAAGAAGAAAACAAAACGGTTTTTGCCAATTGGGTTTATGTCTCACCCGGTGAAACTGTAGAGCTTTCTTATCGTTATTTGCTTCCATTTAAAGTTGACTTTGTCAACAATAAGGACGAGAGTGGTTCTTATGGAGTATTGTTTCAGAAACAATCTGGTTCTAACGGCTCAAAACTTCAAAGTGAAATCGTTCTAGGGGATGGAATTGAATTGGTTTGGAAATATCCCGAAAGTGTTCAAAATGATCAAAATGGGCAAATGTTTTTTGAAGATCGATTGACTGAAGATCGATTTCTTGGTGCGGTGATTAAGAAAAAATAAAAAGAAATTTAATTTTGGAGAGTGTAAAGGTTGTCGTCAAAGCAAAGAGCATTAAGCATATTGAGATCAAAAAGTCGAACACAGGCTTGAAAAGTTCTAAGTGGATTTTCGTCGACCACAACCAATTTTCCGAGAGGTATTTCTGATTTTTTAGCTTCTAATTGTTCCAAAGGAATATTGATTGATCCCTTGATGTTTTTTTGTTTAAAATCCTGAAAACTGCGAACGTCAAGGAATGAAAAACTTTCTCCATTTTTGATTCTTTCCAAGAGTTTTTCCTTGCTGATAAATATCACTTTTCCTCGATCTTCAGCTGAATTTGGGTTGCCAATGGAAATTACATTATAGCCGGCTTCTTTGTAAGCTTCAATCCCACCTTTTAGGTATTTAACAAGATAACCTGATTTTGCCAGCTTTTCAGTGGCGTTTCTTCCTTCAGGTGAATCATTTTGATCAATGAGAAAAATATTTTTTCTTTTATCAAGTTCTTTTGAGCTATCATTGAGTTGCTCAATAGGCAGGTTGATCGATGATTCAATGTGAAAAGCTTCGAAATATTCCTTTGGACGAATGTCAATAATTTGCGAATCTGAATTTCTGATGTTTTTAAAAACTTCTTCCGGCAAAGCCAGCGGTATTGTTGCGTTTTTTTCTTCATTTTTGATAATAGTGTTAATTTCTTTTTCAGTATTATTATTTTCATTTTGAAGATTTTGATGATAAGTGCGATAAATAAAATAGAGACTAATGAACACGATTGTGATTAAGACAAAAAGAATCAAATTCGGATTGCCATTTTGATTTTGATCGATTTCGTTTTCAATTTGATTGTTGGCCATTTTTTGCCTGGTCTGATTTTTGTTTTGAAGATAAAAATTTTTAGTTGGCATAGGTTTATTTTTCAAGCAAAACGGTTCCAATAAAATTCTGGTTGCCATTGAGAAATGACTCAATTGACATTATGTTTTTTCCTTCCGGCTTGACTTCAATAGGAAAAATCAAGCCGGACTTGGTTTGGATTGCCGTTTGATTATTTTTGGTTTTAAAAACTGTTCCCGGTTTTTTTGGTGAAGCTTCATTGGAGGTTGAAAAACTAATTTTTTCGAAAATAATTCGTTTGTTATTCCAAAAAGAAAAGATTTTTGGCCAGCGATGAAAAGCTCGCCAGCGGTTATAAATTTCTTCGGCGGAATGATTCCAGTTAATTTGCCCGTCTTGTTTTCTGATAATTGAAGTAAAAGTGGCTTGAGAGTGAGCTTGAGCCTTCAATTTGATTTTTCTTGAAATGATTAATTGAATTTTTTCGAGGATCAGTTGGGCTGATTTTTCAGCCATTTTTTGTTCTAATTCTTCATAGACTTCGCTCTTGTTAATTGTGATTTTTTTTTGACAGACGATGGGGCCATGATCAAGTTGTTGATCCATTTTTATCAAGGTAATTCCGGTACTTTTTAATCCTTTAAGAAGCGCTGTTTGAATAGGGGATGCTCCTCGAAGAGTTGGTAGCAAGGAACCGTGAATATTGAATGATCCCAGAGAGGGAATGGCCAAAATCGATTCAGGTAAAATCAAGCCATAGGCAGCGACAAGAAAAATAGTCGGTTTTAGGTTTGTCAAATAATCAATTGCTGTTTGATCAAAATTTTCCGGCTGAAAAATTTTCAATTTGTTTTTTTCTGCTACGATTTTGACCGGAGTGGGTTTGATATTTTTTTTTCTTCCTTGGGGACGATCAGGTTGAGAAACTACCAGGCTAATTGGTAGTTTTTCGGCGATAATTTTTTCTAAAATTATGGCAGCAAAATTTGAAGTTCCAAAAAAGAAAATGGAAGTCTTGTTGGAGGGGGAATTATTATTTGAGGCTTGATTATTATTCATAAGAAGAATCATCATTATGCTCCAGAAGATCAATGAAGAGTTTGCCGTCCAAATGATCAACTTCATGTTGAATGGCTCTAGCAAACAAACCTCGAGCGCGAATGATTTGTTTTTTACCGCTCATATCAATTGCTTTTACCTTTACTCGTTCAAAACGTTTGATGGGAATAAATTTGCCGGGAAAAGAAAGGCAACCTTCTTCATAGATAACTTCTTTGCCGGAAAGACTTTTAATTTCAGGGTTAATTAAAACGAAAAGTTCGTTTTCAATTTCAATCAGACAGAGCCGAATATTTTCTCCAATTTGAGGCGCGGCCAACCCGATTGCTTGGTTAGCTCGAAGCAATTGAATCATTTCTAAAATTAACTTTTGAATTTTTGGATCGGTAGGATTTTTAATTGGCAAGCTTTTTTTTCGAAGGCGGGGATCTGGGTATTTGATTATTTTCATTAAAAAATTTCTTACTGGTTATATTGAGATATTTTTTATTTAAAAAATGCTTTCTGGATCAACATCGATTCTCATCATATCAGTTTCATTTTTAATAATAAAATTTTTTAGGGCCTGAGAAATTTGTTTGGTTTTAATAAGCACGATATAGCGGTATTGATTGCGGATCTTTAGCGGTTTTCCCGGATATGGTCCGGAGATTTTTAAAGAAAGCGAAATCTTGTCTGCTACCAAGTTATTGTAGAACTTTAAAGCTTTTTTTTCAACTTCCTTTTGTTTAATTTCCTTAAAGATGATTTTAATTAGTCGGGAATAGGGCGGATAAAAAAGTTCTTGTCGAGTGCTTAATTCCTCTTTGATGAATTCTTTCCAACTTTCTTTTTTAAGAAAATTTAAAATCATCCTTTTTTCCTGAAAGGTTTGAAGCAAAAAGGTGCTTTGGCCAGTGCTACCTGGTCGACCCAAACGGCCAAAAAGCTGAAAGATTAATCCTAAACCTCGTTCATCGGTTCGGAAATCGGCAAAAGAAAAAAGTGAATCACTTTCAATCAAAGACACTAATCCCAAATTAGGCAAGTCAATGCCTTTTGAGATTATTTGGGTGCCAATTAAAATGTCAATTTTTCCCGATCGGAGATCGGTTGCTATTTGTTCAAAAGAATGATTTTTTTCTTCGGTTGAGCGATTGATCAATTTAATTTTTGCTTTGGGAAATTTTTTTCGAACCGCCGTGGCAATGCTTTCTCCTCCATTTCCGATATTTGCAAGTCTAAAACTTCGACATTTTGGACAACGAACAAAAGAATCATTAATTTCGTAGGAACAATGAAGACAGCGATATTTTTCTTTCATTTTAATCAATGGCGTATCGCAATTGGGACATTTGATTTGCCTTAAACAATCCAGACAGATTGTCGTTCTACCGTGGCCTCGATAGTTGGAAAAAAGAAAAATGACTTTTTTGTTTTTCAGGGCCAGTTCAATTTGATTAATCAAATTTTTGGTTAGAAAATCACCTTTTTTTCTTTTGAAATAATCTTGTTTTAAATCGTCAATAATAATGTTTGGTTTGAGAATTGGATTTTTTTTGAGAGTCAAAGCTGGGAGCTTGACTTTTGCTAATTGGTTGTCAACTGAACTTTCTAGTGATGGTGTGGCACTGATTAATATTATTTTTGCTTGATGAATTTCAGCTAGAAATTTGCCAACTTGTCTAGCGTGATAGAACGGAGAAAGATCCCACTGTTTATGAGAGCTGTCTTGTTCTTCATCAATGACAATTAAGCTAAGTTTTGAAAATGGCAGAAAAAGTGCGACTCGAGTGCCGATTATTAAATCAATTTCACCGGTTTTTATTTTGTGCCAAATTCTATTTTTTTCCGAGGATTTCAAATTGCCATTGAACAATGCAATATTTAATTGAGGAAAACGTTCTCTATAGCGTTGAAGCTCAAAAAAAGAAAGAAAAATTTCGGGAATAATAATTAACCCTTGTTTTTTTCTGACTATGAGTTTTTTGATTAAATGAAAAATGATTTCGGTTTTACCGCTACCGGCTGGTCCTGAAAGCAAAACAGGGCGATCGATTGCGGTTATTTTTTTGAAAATATTTTTTTGAGTATTGGTTAACGCAGGCCAAGAAAAATTGGAATCAGCTTTTTTTTCAGCTAATAGGGCTTGTTTTTTGGGAAAAGAAAGAGCTGGAGGGATAAAGCTTTTCAATACTTTGGAAAGTGGCGACAAATAATAATCGGAAATTTTTTTTGCCAAACTTAATTGTTTGGGACTAATGATTATTGGACTGATTTTAAGAATCGGTTTGGTTTTAAAATCAGGCTTATTTTTTTCTTTTTTAAAAACAAGCGCAGGAATTTTTTTTTGGCCAAAAACAACTTCAACTATTGACAACAAAGGAATATCTTCAGTGCTGTGATAAGTGAAGATTGATTCAGAACGCAATGGCAATTTAATCAGTGGAATGACTTGATAGAATTTGTTTGTCATCTGAATGTCGGCAATTTTAATTTAGAATAAAAGGATTTTTAGTAATTTATTTTTTAATTATTTGCCGAATTTCCAACGACCAACCAAGTGGCCGGTTCCAAGCGGACTTTCATAAGAAAAAGGAATAAAAGAAACTTTTTCTTGGGCAAATAAACCAAGCGCCATAACAATCGATCGTAAACCACATTCAGCCGCTTCTTGACAAAAATCGGGATTAAGTTTGAAAAATTTTTCAGCCTGATTTTCTTTTAGCAGATCAATGACAGTGCGATCAAATTTGGCACCATAAGGGGAAAATCCGGCCGGTGAGGCTTCGGTTACTCGTTGAGAAAGATCTGCGCTGGCGATAAAAGCAATGTTTTCTTCGATTTGATCAAAAATTTCTCGGAGCACCTTGCCGACTTCATAGTGCATTTTAAAATCAAATGCTGTAATGGTCAGAGGTACAACCCGAAATTTGTTTTTTGAATTTTTGTTGAGATAATAAAGTGGTACCAAGCTACCATAATCAAGAAAGTTTTCTCGAATATTTTCGCTTGGCAAATAGCGTTTTCGAAATTCTTTAGCAATTATTCTGGTTAGGTTAGAGTTATTTTTAAAAATCAGATTTTCATCTCTCAGCAGACCGGCGCCAAAAGAGCTCTCTTGAAAACTTTCCTCAAAATTAACAGTAAATTTATCATAGCGCATTGGGCCATGTGGAGAAACAATAACAACAGTTTCAATTTGAAATTTCTCCATTTCTTGGCTCAATTTTTCCATTGCTTGAATGGTTTTTTTCAATCTAGAAAAAGCGAATTTGTCGGCGCCGGGAATGGCTGACATTGGATGGGGACAGATAGCTGTGAAATTAAGCATAAAAGTAATTTGTGATGGCTAATTTTATTATAATATTAAGCTAGTTGTGAAATAATTTCAAATTTGGTCTTCAAATGTTTTTTAGAAAATAGTTTTTTAAGCGAACTTGACAAATTTTTTCTCTTTAGTAAAATAGTGTTCGGAAGATGAAATTAGACACAATATGTTGTGTATTATACCAAAAGATAACGAAAAATTATGAAGTGCCCATTTTGTCTCGTTGGTGAGACCAAGGTGGTGGATTCGCGAGAAACGGCAGAAGGAAAATCAATTCGACGAAGGCGAGAATGTGAAAAATGCAAAGGTAGATTTTCTACTTATGAACAAATCGAATCTTTTACCTCCAAGGTGATCAAGCGAGATGGTCGAACTGAAGAATATGAAAAGGAAAAACTGCTTAATTCAATTCGGATGGCCTGCAATAAACGATTAGATAGGGAACAGGTGGATAAAATTTTCTTTGAAATTGAATCGGAAATTTTGACTTTAAACAAACAATCTTTAACCACTCGTGAAATTGGGGAATTGTGTTTAAAGAAATTGAAAGAGCGAGACGAGGTGGCATATTTGCGCTACGCTTCAGTGTTTAAATCATTCGGTAGTGGCAAGCGATTTGTTCGAGAGGTTGGACAGTTGGAGCGAATGCAATAAAATAAATTTTCAATTTTAATTTTAAATATATTGTCTTGAGGGGAAGACTAGCCAAACAAAAATGAAAAACAAGCAATCGGTTAAAAAAAACACAAGCAACAAGCAATCGGGGATGGCCTCTCGGTCAGTGAGAAAAGGTTTTGTTAATCAAATTCATCGAGTGATCAAGCGAGATGGTTCAATTGTTTCTTTTCGTAAAGATAAAATTACTGAAGCGGTTTATAAAGCTTTTAAGGAAACTGGTGAAGGAGGAAAAAAAGAAGCTGAAGCGGTGGCCTCGAAAGTTGTCAGATTAATTAATAAGAATTATCAAAAGGGCAATATTCCCAATATTGAAGAAATTCAGGATGCGGTTGAAAAAGTATTGATGGTTTTGGATTTTGAAGAAACAGCCAAGGCTTATATTCTCTATCGGGATAAAAGACGAAAATTAAGGGATACTGAAGCTTCATTGGAAGAAGCAGTTGATTTGATTGATCAATACATTAAGGAAATTGATTGGCAAGTAAAAGAGAATTCCAATATGGCTTATTCATTGCAAGGGTTAAATAACTATATTTCTTCAATTGTCAGTAGCAAATATTGGATGGAACGGGTTTATCCCAAAAGTATCAAGCGAGGTCATGAGGAAGGCGATTTTCACATTCATGATTTAGACAAAATTTCTTCTTATTGTTGCGGTTGGGATTTGCAAGATCTTTTGACCCGGGGATTTACTGGTGTACCGGGAAAGATTTCTTGCAAACCGCCGAAACATTTGCGAGCGGCTTTGGGTCAAATAGTTAATTTTTTTTACACCACTCAAGGAGAAGCGGCCGGTGCTCAAGCTTTTTCCAATTTCGACACCCTGATTGCGCCTTTTGTTCGTTATGACAAATTGGATTTTAAGGGAGTGAAACAGGCCATTCAGGAATTTATTTATAACCTTAATGTTCCAACCCGGGTAGGATTTCAAACCCCATTTACAAATCTAACAATGGATCTGGAAGTACCTTCAACTTATAAAGGTCAAAATGTGATTATTGGTGGCAAACCTCAGAAAGAAAAGTATGGAGAATTTCAAAAGGAAATGGATTTAATCAATCGAGCCTTTGCCGAGGTGATGAGTGAGGGTGATGCTTCGGGTCGGGTTTTTACCTTTCCAATTCCCACTTATAATATCACTAAAAATTTCAACTGGGACAATAAGAACATTGACAAAGTTTGGGAGATGACGGCTAAATATGGCATTCCTTATTTTGCTAATTTTGTTAATTCTGATATGAATGCCGAAGATGCACGTTCAATGTGTTGTCGTCTGCGTTTGGATAATCGAGAATTACATAAAAAAATGGGTGGATTGTTTGGAGCGGCGCCATTGACTGGCTCAATTGGTGTGGTAACCATTAATCTGCCAAGAATCGGATATTTAGCTAAAAATAAAAAAGATTTCTTTGCTCGACTTAATAAGGCAATGGATTTGGCTAAGGAAAGTTTGGAAATTAAACGAAAAGTGGTTGAAAATATGACACTAAAAGGACTTTATCCCTACAGTCGATTCTTTATGGAATCAATTTTCAAACGTCGAGGAGCTTATTGGGCTAATCATTTTTCCACCATTGGCTTGGTGGGAATGAATGAAGCGCTGTTAAATTTTATTGGTGAAAAAACTTCCACTCCTAAGGGAATTAAATTTGCTGAAGAAATTTTGAATCATATGAGAAAGCGAATAACCAGTTATCAAGAGGAAACCGGCAATCTTTATAACTTGGAGGCAACACCAGCTGAAGGAACTGCTTATCGTTTGGCGCTTAAAGACAAAAAAAGATTTCCCAAAATGATTTTTGCTAATAATGGAGAGGTGGCAAAAGGAGCACAACCTTATTATACTAATTCTTCTCAATTACCAGTTGGTTTCACTGATGATATTTTTGAGGCGCTTGATTTGCAAGACAATTTACAAACTAAATATACAGGAGGAACAGTATTGCACGGTTTTCTGGGAGAAAGAGTTCGTGATATTGAGACGACGAAAAAATTGGTAAAGAAAATTGCCACCAAATACAAATTGCCTTATTTTACCCTTTCTCCGACTTTTAGTATTTGTCCCACGCATGGATATATTGCCGGTGAACATAAAACTTGTCCCAAGTGCGTAGTAAGAGGCGAAGCTAAATTATTCAAAGGGAGGTTAGGAGAAGACTTAAAAAGTTTTTCAATAGTTAGTTCGGTTGGAGTTGCTAATAGTCATTAACAAATTAAAGCCATAGTTGATTTGAATTTTAATGGGGGAAAGAAGCTGGCTTTTAAATAATATTTATAAAAATTAAGCAAAAACAAAATGAAGAAGTGGCGTTTCAAAGAGGGGGAAGTTCGATGCCATGATTGTGGTCGAGTTTTAAAGAAAGGGGAAAGTGTGGTTTCTTATGATTTGGAAGATCAAGGGAAAGGCACTTTTTATAAATGTAATGATTGCTATGAAAAAAATGAAACACTGGAAAATTTCCAAAACTGTGAGGTTTATGCTCGGATTGTTGGTTATATTCGGCCTGTTAGCCAATGGAATGCAGGTAAGGCGGAGGAGTTTTGTGATAGAAAGGAATTTGTAATAGCAGAAAAATAGCTTTTCAACCAGTGAAACAGACCCCCTTAAAATGAGAGGGGGTCTGTGTTTTACATCGACTTTATATGGCAAATTTTAGAACTCATACTTCTTTTAGTGTTGTACTAGCGGTAGCAACGGTGGTTGCAGGCTTGATTTTCTCATTGATTTATTCTCCTTTGGTTGCTTTAGGTATTTTCTTGGTTGTAATTTTTGGTTCTTTTTTGCCTGATCTTGATTTGGATGATGGAATGCCGTTTCAAATTTTTTTTGGACTGATCGGATTGGCTTTTTCCGCCTTGGCTTTTTTAATTTTTTTTCAAGATGGGCAACGAGATTGGAGAATCTTGGCTGGAATTGTATTAGGAGTTTTTGTTTTGTTTCGTTTTGTTTTGGGATATTTTTTTATGAAATTAACTAGCCATCGAGGAATGTTTCACTCAATTCCGGTAGCGATGCTTTTTGGATTAATTTTGATCAAAGCCATTCGTTTGGTTGGAGTTGGTATGGTTGAAGCATTGCTTTACTCGCTTGGATTGGTAATCGGCTATTTAGGACATTTAATTTTAGATGAAATTTATTCAACAGTTGGTTTTCATGGATTAATTTCTGGTCCTAAAAAATCGTTGGGTAGCGCTTTAAAATTTTTCTCTCATTCAATGTTGATCAACCTCATAGTTTATGGGTCGATTATTATTTTAGCTTGGCAAATATTCTGATTTATTGTTTTTAATTAAAAATTAGGGTTTATGTGAAAAAAAATTGTTTGTTGTTATTGACATTTTTTTTCAAAAGATTTACTATGACCATGGATTGGAATTAAGGGCTGGTGGAGAATTTTTGCCGCCGATTAATTCAATAAGAAAAAAGATTTGAAAATGGAAAAAGATGACAAATCCTGGCTTAGACCCGGATTGGTTTTGTTCTACAGACTTAGTGGTTGGATTGGTGGTCCAGTGGTTGTCTCACTTTTTGTCGGTAAATGGTTGGACAAAAAATATGGAACTGAGCCCTGGTTGTTTCTTGTTTGTGTGGGAGTGGCTTTTCTGATTTCTTCTGTTGGAATTGTAATTGAGGGATTCAAATCAATTAAAGAAATCGAAAAGAAGGGAAGGCAGTAAATTTTTTGGTTTGTCAGTTTGAATATTTTGAATTTATAAATAAATGGCTACGCAAGAAACTGCTCAACAAATTATTCATCAACCAACTCTTTTTGCGGAACCAATCTTCAAAATTGGCAATTTCATTGTCACTAACTCACTTTTAAGCAGCTCTTTGGCTGTTTTTTTGTTGGTTTGGTTTTTTTATTTGGTTGGAAAAAAAATTAATACGATTCCGGGAAAATTACAAAATTTTTTTGAAATAATTTTAGATGGAGCATTAGGTTTTGCCGATTCGATTACCGGTGATCGAAAAAAATCAGAAAAATTCTTACCAGTGGTGTTGACGCTTTTCTTTTTTATTTTAACTAATAATTGGCTTGGAATTTTGCCTTTTGTCGGAACGTTTGGTTTTGTCGAGACTCATGAAGGACTCAGTCTTTTTGTGCCATTCTTTCGAGGTGGAACGGCTGATCTTAATACTAATTTAGCTTTGGCGCTTTTTGCGGTTTTTTTCACCCATTTTGTGGGAGTTATGAGCGTGGGAATGTGGACTCATTTCAATAAATTTTTCAATATTGCTGGAATTTTAAGTATTCCTCGACAGATGAAAAAGGATAAAATGGCAATTTTGGTTTCACCGATTAAGGCCTTTGTTGGATTGATTGAGGTAGTTGGAGAAGTGGCTAAAACCGCCTCTTTATCACTTCGACTTTTCGGCAATATTTTTGCTGGAGAAGTGCTTTTGGCTTCAATGATTTCTATTTCCGCTTTTTTGGTGCCTTTGCCATTTATTTTTCTGGAAATTTTAGTTGGTTTGGTTCAAGCGAGTGTTTTTTCAATATTGACATTGGTTTTTATGACAATGAATAGCGAGTCTCATGAACACTAATATTTTTAATTAATTTTTTATTTTTAATTTCTCTCTCAAAAGGCCGACTTTAAAAAAAATTAATCAGTCGAAAGCAATTTGAGTAGAGACGAAAAATGAATGGAAAAAGAAGTGGTAACTGAAATTGCCAAAGCCGGATTTGATCTGACAATGTTGGCCAAGGCATTGGCAATCAGCATTGGTTCAATTGCTCCTGCTTTAGCGATTGGCAAAATTGGCTCTAAAGCAATGGAGTCAATTGGTCGTAATCCCGAATCAGCCGGTAAGATTTTAGCTCCAATGCTTTTGTCGGCGGCGTTTGCTGAAGCGGTGGCGATTTATGCATTGGTAATTGCTTTCACTATCAAATAATCAACAATTGGAGTTTTTTCCGGACTAAACCCTCGAGGTTTAGTCTCAAAAAAAGGCTAATTTGATTTTAAAGATTATTAATTTAATTTATATGGAAGAAATTGTTAGAGTTTTTCATTTGGATCTTCAAGCGATGATTGGTCAATTAGTTAATTTTGGAATTGTTTTTTTTGCTCTTTACAAATTTGCTTATCGGCCGATTTTAAAGAAAATGAATGAGCGAACTGAAACAATTGAAAAAGGAATTAAAGATGCTCAAACGGCCACCAAAAAGCTCTTAGAGGCAGAAAAAGAAAAAGAAGAGCAGTTAATTCAAGCCAAGAAAGAAGCCAAAGAAATTTTGCAACAAGCTATGGAATTATCAGAAAAAAATCGACAGGAAATGATTAAGAAAGCTAAGATTCAAGCGGGAAAGATAGTTGATGAAGCAAAAAAGGAAATTGAAGCATTGAAAATTAAAACTACCAAGGAAGTGAAGGCGGAAATTGGTCAATTGGTCGCTTTGGCAACTGAGCAAATTTTGAAGGAAAAAGCTTCAATAGCCGGATTTGACCAAAAAATAATTGACCGGGCATTAAGAGATGTTGAACGAGTTGGATGATTTTACTAAACTAACCAAGACATTTATCATCAATGAAAATTTCGGAAAAAATTTATAGTCAGCTAATTTTTGAGGCGTTTAAGGAAACAGATTCTAGAAAGCAACAGCAGTTGATCTCGGGAATTAGCCGATTAGTTTTGAAAAACAATGATTCAACAAAACTAAAGAAGATTGTTGAATTTTTTGAGGAACTTGTTTTGCAAGAAAACGGTGAGATTAAAGTTGAATTTTTTCTAGCTAAATTGCCAACTGTTGATGAGCAGCAAAAGTTAATTGCCGATTATGCCAAGCTTAAAAAGATTAATCCTCTTAAAATCAGAGCTTCATTTAATGAAAACCGAGAGTTGATTGGTGGCATTCAAATTAAAACTAATGGTGAAATTCTTGATGGAACAATTTTAAATAAACTTATTCGATTGAAAAAAACTTTGATTAGCTAAACGAATTTATCGATTATTTTTTTATATTCTTAATTCATATTTACTAACAAGATTATGATGGATAAAAATCAAATTATTGAAGAGCTAAAGCGACAGATTTTGGGTACCGATATGAAGGCAACCTTAAGCAAGGTTGGGCAGGTTTCTGAAGTGGCTGATGGTGTGGCTAAGGTAACTGGCTTGAATGATGTAATGATGTCGGAAATGGTTAAGTTTCAAACGACGGAAGATAATAAGGGTGATGTTTATGGGGTGGCGCTTAATTTGGAAGAAGGAGTGACTGGAGTGGTGATTATTGGCAATGCTGAATTGGTCAAAGAAGGTACGTCAGTTAGTGGCACGGGAAAAATTCTTTCCGTTCCGGTTGGTGAGAAAATGATTGGTCGAATAGTTAATCCAGTTGGTCAGCCAATCGACGGCAAAGGAGAAATTGATGCAGTGGCTGAATATCCGGTGGAAAAAATTGCTCCTGGAGTAATTACAAGACAATCGGTCAAAGAGCCGCTTCAAACGGGGATTAAGGCAATTGACGCGATGATTCCTATTGGTCGCGGACAGCGAGAGCTGATTATTGGTGATCGGCAAACTGGCAAGACGGCGATTGCGATTGATACAATTATTAATCAAAAAGAGGAAAATGTGATTTGTATTTATGTGGCAATTGGCCAAAAAAAGTCAAAAATTGCCCAAATTGTTGACAAACTTAAAGAATATGGAGCAATGGATCATACCATCGTTGTAGTGGCTGGCTCATCTGATCCGGCAGCTTTTTCTTTTATTGCTCCCTATGCTGGTTGCGCAATTGGGGAATATTTCATGGATCAGGGCAAAGATGTATTAGTAGTTTATGATGATCTTTCCAAGCATGCTTGGGCTTATCGACAAATTTCATTGCTACTTCGTCGTCCGCCTGGACGAGAAGCTTATCCCGGAGACGTGTTCTACCTCCACAGCCGTTTATTGGAACGATCTGCTAAACTTAATAAAGATTTTGGTGGCGGTTCATTAACTGCTCTTCCAATTATTGAAACTCAAGCTGGTGATATTTCGGCCTATATTCCAACTAATGTAATTTCAATTACGGATGGTCAAATATTTTTAGAAGCCGATCTTTTTTATCAGGGAATTCGGCCGGCTATCAATGTGGGCCTATCAGTCAGTCGAGTGGGAAGTTCAGCTCAAACCAAGGCGATGAAAAAAGTGGCAGGGAAAGTGAAATTGGAATTGGCTCAATTTCGCGAATTGGAAGCCTTTACAAAATTTGGCAGTGATTTGGACGAAAGAACTAAACAAAGGATCAATCGAGGTTATCGAACCGTGGAAATTCTCAAACAAGATCAGTACCAATCGATGGAAATGGAAAAACAAGTGGCAGTGATGTGGGCTCTGACTAATGGTTATCTTGATCAGGTTAGAGTTGAAAAAGTTAAAGATTGGGAACGAGAATTTTTGAAATATTTGGAAGAATCTGGAAAAGAAGTGCTTAAAGAAATCAAAGAAAAAAAGGACTTAGAGGATACGTTAATCGAAAAGATTAAACAATTAGTAGAGGATTTTGAAAAAGTGAATGGTGATAAATACAAATTGGAAGAAAAATAATCAATGATTTATGGCAAAAAACACTAAAGAAATTCAACGACGAATCAAATCGATCAAAAATACTCGCAAAATTACTCGAGCAATGGAGATGGTTTCGGCTGCCAAAATGAAGAAGGAAGTAGCTAAAGTGCTTTCAATTAGAGATTATGCCCGAAGTGCTTGGGGAGTGTTAACTAATCTTTCCCGTGCTTTTGAAGGTTACGAGCATGGTCTACTTAAAATTCGTCCGGTGAAAAGAATTTTAGTGGTATTGATTACTTCCAATCGAGGATTGTGTGGTGGTTATAATTCCCAAATTATCAGAAAGACCATTCAGCAAGTAAAAAAGCCGGCGCTTTTAAAAATTAATCGGGTAAAAAATAATCGATTGGTTAGTGATATTGAAGATGACAAGATTAAATTCAGTTTTGTGGCGGTAGGCAAAAAGGGTTATGAATATTTAGTGCGTAATGATTATGAGGTGATAGCTTATTTTGATAAGTTTAATTATGATCCCAGCGCCGAAGATATTCGCGGATTGGCTAAAATTGTGATTGATGATTATTCAACTGAAAAATATGATAAAGTGGTGGTGGCTTACACTGATTATGTCAACCCATTAGTTCAGAAACCAAAGTTACGTCAGATTCTACCGATCTCAAAAATCGATCTGGAAAAACAGATAATGGAAATCAAGGGTGGGGAGCTAACGGAAGATGAGAAAATAATTGACTATAAAATTGAACCAGAACCGGCTGAAGTGGTGGAATATATTTTGCCAAGATTGGTGGAATTACAACTTTATCATGCAGTCTTGGAATCCAATGCTTCAAAAGAGTCGGCAAGGATGATAGCAATGAGAAATGCCACTGAGGCGGCCGGAGATATGATCATGGAACTTGAATATGCCTTTAATCAACTTCGTCAAATGAGTATCACCCAAGAAATTGCGGAGATTACTTCCGGACGAGTGGCACTGGAATAGATTTTTAAATTTATCATATAATCTAATAACTTAAATAACTTAAATTTCATGAGTAAAGGAAAAATTTCACAAATCATCGGTCCGGTAGTGGATGTCGATTTTGAAGATGTTTTGCCGGCCATTAATAATGCATTGAAAATCATAGTCGGAGAAAAAAAACTGATTTTGGAAGTGGCTCAACATTTAGGTGGTGGACGGGTCAGAACAATTGCAATGGGTAGTACCGACGGACTCAAGCGAGGTATGGAAGTAATTGATACTGGTGCGCCCATTTCGGTGCCGGTAGGTGAAAAAGCTTTAGGTCGAATGTTTGATGTGTTGGGTGATCCGATCGATGGCAAGGGTGAATTAGGTGAAATCAAAAGACTGCCAATTCATCGCAATGCACCGGAATTTTCCGAACAATCGACTAAGGCGGAAGTGTTTGAAACTGGAATCAAGGTGATTGATTTGGTTTGTCCTTTCTTGAAAGGTGGTAAAGTAGGTCTATTTGGAGGAGCGGGTGTGGGCAAGACAGTGCTGATTCAAGAGTTGATTCGCAATATTGCCCAAGAGCATGGAGGTTACAGTGTTTTTGCCGGAGTTGGAGAGAGAACTAGAGAAGGTAATGATCTTTACAATGAAATGATTGAATCGGGCGTAATCAGTAAAACTTCAATGGTATTTGGTCAAATGAACGAACCGCCTGGGGCTCGAGCGAGAGTGGCTCTTTCTGGGTTAACGATGGCTGAATATTTTCGAGACGAAGAAAATCGAGATGTGCTATTATTTATTGACAACATTTTTCGCTTTACTCAAGCGGGAAGTGAAATGTCGGCGCTTTTGGGTCGAATTCCTTCGGCGGTGGGCTATCAACCAACCTTGGCTGAAGATATGGGAAAACTTCAAGAGCGAATTACCTCAACTAGCAAGGGTTCAATTACTTCTGTTCAAGCGGTCTATGTTCCGGCCGATGACTTGACTGATCCGGCCCCAGCTACCACTTTTGCTCATTTGGATTCAACGGTAGTGCTTTCCCGAGCTCTTTCCGAGTTGGGAATTTATCCGGCAGTTGATCCGCTTGATTCTAATTCAACTATTTTGGATCCAAAATTGGTGGGTGATGAACACTATGAAGTGGCTCGCAAAGTGCAACAAATACTTCAGAAATATAAAGATCTTCAAGACATCATTGCTATTTTGGGAATGGAAGAATTGTCCGATGATGATAAAATAATTGTTTCGCGAGCGCGCAAAATTCAACGTTTTCTTTCTCAGCCATTTTTTGTGGCACAGCAGTTTACTGGAGCAGAGGGAAAGTATGTTCCTTTAAGTGAAACGGTCAGGGGTTTCAAAGAAATTCTCGAAGGAAAACATGATGATAAAAATGAAATGGATTTTTATATGAAAGGCACTATTGATGAAGTAAAATAGTTTTTAGCGCTAAACAATTTAATGAAACTAATAAATCTAAAAATTACAACTCCGGAAAGAGTAGTTTTGGAAGAGCGAGTTTCTCAGCTCTCGGTAATGACCGGCGCTGGGGAAATTACAATTTTACCTGATCATATTCCTTTAATTACTGTTTTATCTCCAGGCATAGCTCGGGCAATCAAAGAAGACGGTCAAGAAATTACTATGGCAATTTCTGGTGGTTTTTTGGAACTAAGTAACAATTATTTGACTATTTTGGCGGACACGGCAGAACGGGCTGAAGAGATTGATTTGGAGCGAGCGGAGCAAGCGCGACGCAAAGCCGAGGAACTTAAACAGGAAGCTAGGCGAAATATGGATGAAGAACAGTTTGCAGTGGTTGCTTCTCAACTTGAAAAAAACTTGGCGCGAATCAGAGCTGCTAAACGTTTCAGAATGCGAACCAAAGAATTGCCTAATTTTGAAGATAAGTAGAGCTTTTCTATTTAAAAACGCCCTAGAGGGCGTTTTTAAAGTCTTCCATTGCTTTGATAACAATTTTTTTACCAGAAAAGTAGTAGTGATAAAAATAACGAAAATAAAAAACCAGCCAAAAATAAGGCTTTAGCCAAGAGAGGTAATGTTGATGAAAAAAAATCAATCCGCTTTTGACCAGATAATAAATTTTGACATCGTTATTATTTGAAGAGCTTGATTCTTGATGGTAACAGACGGCTTCTGATGCAACTGACAATTGAAAACCTTTGCGTTGGGCACGTAAGGAAAAATCAGCATCTTCATAGTAAAGGAAAAATCTTTCATTTAACAGGCCTGTTTTTTCGATTAGCTTTTTTTTAATCAACAAGGCGCAACCAGAAAGATAGAGAGTGGATAAAAAATTTTGAAATGAGAAATAAATTGAAGGATTTTTTTTAAAATGAAAAGTTTTCATTTTAAGCCAATTGATTTTTCCGCCAAGAAATAAAATTTTTCTAGTTTTTGGATCAATAATTTTAGGAGCAACGATTCCGACTTCTGGCTTGTTTTTAGCTTTTTCAAGCATAATTTCTAGAGTATCTTTTACCAAAAAGGCATCTGGATTGAGAAGGAAAAAATAGTCAGGGTTGAATTTTCTTTGAGCGATTTTAATTCCTTGATTAACTGCTTTGGCAAAACCAAAATTTTGCTGATTTTTAATCAACAATATTTCCGGATGAGGATTTTTTTCTATTATTGATAATGTTTGATCTGAGGAATGGTTGTCAATAATGATAATCTTGATCGGTTTTTTCTTGATTAGACTGAAAATTGAATCAAGACAAGTTTGAATCTGATTTTGATTATTAAAGGTGATAATAATAAAAACAGTCATCAATCTTAGATTTTATTTTTTCAATACATCAATACGGCCACTGGCATTATTTTGGCGACTGGTTTCATAATGCCGTTTTCTTGAATTCCTTGCAGAGCTTTTTCCACGTCTTTGTAGCTGGAAGCGTCTTGCTGAATCACGCCAGCTGAAGCGGCGTTATAAAGTCTGACTTTTCGGTCAGCCATTTTTTTCAGTAATGCCTTTTTGTCTTTTGGTACTTCTGAAGTGGCGGTTTTTGATCGACCGGTGCCATGAGCGGATGAAGAGAAGGTTTCTTCATTACCATCAAGCGCAGCGCCCAAATAAGCCGGAGTACTCATCGAAGAAGGTAGGAAGACTGGTTCGCCGGTTTCCTCATAAAGTTTGGTCCCTTTCATTTTGTTTGGTCCCCAAGCGCGAGTGGTATTGTTGCGATGAACAAAAACTTCTTCGCCAAAATACTTCTCTTTAGTGACTGAAATATGAGTCATGTCATAAACTAACGGCAAGACAAGTTTTTCACCCAAAACTTTTTCTATTGTTTTTTCAATGTTGATTTGAATCATCGCTCGGTTGGCAAAGCCGTGATTAGCGCTTGCGCGATGAGCCAAAAAAAATTTCTTTCCTATTTCACTGTCGGCTGAAATTTGATAAAAATCCGGCTTATTTTTATATTCCTTAAGATCATTTTTTAGTTTTTGAAACCAAGCCGATTTCTTTTCCGGAAAAGAATTTTGACCAATTTTAAGCATCAAACGTTGACTAAAATGTTCTTTGATTTTAGGAGTATAGAAATAGCTGGCATATTGGCCGAAAAGTCCGCTACCAGTATGAATCATAAAAAGATATTGATTTTTTTTCACGCCCCATTTTTGGGCAATGGTATCATCTAAAATTTCATCGATTTTCATTAAATCCAAAAAGTGGTTGCCGGCTGCGCCTAAAATTCCCAAACGAAATTGGCCGGCTTGAAAAAACAATTTTGGAATAGCAGAAAACAATTCTTTTTCATCAGGAATTTCATTTTCAAACATACTGCCCTGATTCATTGTATTTTCAATTTCTCCGGTGTCTTTGTTGAAATATTCCAAAAGCGCCACTGATCCTCGGCGAGAAATGTCAACGATAGTTTGAAAGGGGAGATAGTTTCCCACATAAGCCTTGGTGGGAACAGTCTCAACCAGCGCTTGAAACAGCTTGTCAATTTTCTCTTCGGAAAAATTTTCGCTGTCAAAGGGAGTTTTAATCAATCGCATTCCACAATTAGGCGCAGTATCGATCAGTTGGGGGAGAAAATGATTTTTTACCGCCACTACCGTTCCAGAGGGATTTTTTCGTCCTTTTTTGTGATGGACATCGGAAAGGGCGGAGATATGGTGAAAAATATTAGGTTCTTTGCCGACGGCCAAAAGCTGATCAATGGTTTTTTGATCCGGCATCAAATCATCACTAACGTGAAATTTGATGGGGATTTTGAGCTCATCTTCCGGTTCGACAACTTGCAAATTATCCCGAATTTTTTTGATATTCATAGCAATAAATACTTAGGGGGTTAATTCTTAATTTTAATTTTTCTACCGTAGAGCCATTTTAACACAAAATCATAAAAGAACATAAAATTTTTCAACCATTTCTACTACTATTTGCTTCCCGTATATCTTTTTTGAAGAATCGCATAGTCATTGGCATCTACTGGTGATCTTCCATCAAGATTGGCGATATTATTCGAATCAGTATTTTTGTAATTTATTTGAAAAATTGAATAATCATTAGCATCCACATCATCGTCATCGTCCAGATCGCCTTTTAGTTTAGCGTGATATTGATAGACTGATTCTACATCTTTTTCCCAATTGATAGAACCATCAGGATTGGAACCATAATTGTCCCACCAGTAGTTGTAGCTATTGACTTCTTTCGGGTAAAACCATACAGCCCATTGAATTTGGTAATACCAGCTGGGTTGCCCACCGCCAAACTTGATATACAGCCAATTCCCACGATCGACAGGAAGGCCATTGGTAGGGAAAAAAGCATCCTTTAAAACATAAAGCTGGTCCATACCGGTTTTTTGTACATAGCCGTCGGCGCCTTCCAAAGCCTCAAGTTTATAGCCATAGCCCCATTGAACATTTGGATTGTTGGGATCTGGCTCGCCTACAGGGAAGGCACCCTGACGGGCGACAACCACATTGCCCGTGGCATCCCGGATCAATAAATCAACCGATGATGCTCCGGGTGGGATAAAAACCCGGGTGAGATAGTCACTGTTGTCGTATCCACTGTACCACTGTGGCGTTGAATTAAAAGCATAGTATCCAGATGGACTGCCACTCAGTCGGGTATACGGCTCATGGACTGTGACATATTTCGTTGGATTGCCAGCTTGAGTTGAATCAGAGAATAAGAAGAAACTGCTTAAAGTGATTAAACAGAGAAGAAAGAATTTGGAAAGATTGGATTGTTGTTGATAAGAAGACATAAAAATCTTTTCTTTTTTTAAAGTTAACCTCACTATAACATATTTTTTGAATAATTTTTAGTCATTTTATTTAATTAAAAACCTAAAAAATTGACAATAAAAATCCGCCGAAGCAAGTTAAGAGCAACGGCGGATAACTTCGATTCAAAGCAATTGATTTTCTTTCTTGACAGGTGGGGGAGTCAAATCTAAAGAAAAAAACTCCTCTTTAGAAACAAAAATTGCGATTGGAAGTCTCTTTAAATCAGGACACATGACAAAAGTTTTACATTTTTTACAAATAAATCTGTGAGGATCTTTCTTGTTTTGAACGAATGTTCCACCACAATATTCATGAACGGTATTTCCTCCATCAAAAATTTCCCAATTTTTTTCGTCAAATTTTTCTCTTTTCATTGCAAACTCCTTTCATTGTTTTTGTTAAAAATGTTTTAGCTGGCATTTTTTTTGATGAAATTGCCTTTTTCATCAAGAAGGCCAGCTATTCTGAAAAAAATTTCAACTTTCCATTGAGAAACTATTCCCAGAGAAAGAAATATAATTAAAAACAAAAACCTTGCAAAAAATCCTGTGGAAAGGGCGAAAAAAATAATAAATACAAACCAAGAGTCATTCAGACCAAAACTTATGACTTTAAAGCAAAGCGGTAAAAAAGCTAAAACTAAATACAGTGACGGCGACATAAATGCCACCAGATAAATCAGAAAAAGAACTATTTCTTCAGGGTGGTATTTACTCATTGTTTGGTCCTTTCTCAAACTCAAGATAGAAGTTTTTGATACACCTGTTGATATTGCCGGGAAATCTTTTTAATGTCAAAGTGCTTATGGGCAAAAGTTTGCCCGGCTAGCGCTAGATCATTGTTAATTCCGGGATTGTTTTTCAAGAAAATAATTTTTTCAGCCAAGGCTTGAGGATTGGCAACCGGAACTACTGCGCCGCTTATGCCATCTTTAATAATTTCAGTCAAGACCGGCAAATCGGAAACTAAAACGGTTTTGCCACAAGCCATTGATTCAATTAAAACCAAGGGGACATCAAATTTTTCTTCCATTTTTCTGACCGGAAAGATGTTTAAATTAGCTAGATTGTATAGTTTAGTCATATTATCAACAAAGTCAAGAAAAACAAAATGTTTCTGCCAATTTTTTTGGACAATTTTATTTTGAGTAGCCGATTTAATTTGACGATCGAGGCTAGTTTTTAACCGACAAGCCAAGATAATTTTGACTTTTTCAGCTTGATTATCTTTTTTTAAAATTTCAAAGGCGTCTAAAATGTCGTCAATCGCTTCCAATCGAGCATATTCTCCGGTAAAAAGTAGAATAAAATCATCTTTTTTCAAGCCTAGTTTTGCCATCATCTTCTCGTCTTTAGGTTGAGAGACAAATTTTTCCAAATCAATGCCAGGATAGATTTGTTGAGCGGGAATATTTAATTGTTTAAGTTTTTCATAGGTAAAGCGAGATTGCGCGACAACTAAATCAGCAAACAAGATTTGTTTGATTTTTTCTTTTCCATATTTTTCAATTTTATTCAAAGTGGCCAAAGTTTGAATAGTTTTGACAGGAAAATTTTTTAAGTGGTAGCGGAAAAGAAAAGAAGTTAACGGTCGGGGAGCAAATAAAAAATGAATCAGATCAAAGTCAGATGGTTTAATTGTGAAAAGCCTTTTCAATAGTTTTAATTTATTTCCAAAGTCTAATTTTTCCGAAGAAAAAATTTTTTCCAGCGCTATTTTTTCCGGATTTTTCCAGTTTCCCGCAGAGAGTTTTTCACTTTTGTCGGTAAGCAAATGAAAAACAAAATCGCCTTCATTGTGACGGGCAATTTCAAAAGCCAAATTTTTCGAACCTTCATCCCAAGGTGGGACCAAAGGACGAGTAAAAAGTAGAATTTTTTTCATTAAATTATCTCTTTCTGATTACCTTTTTATCAATTGAAGCTTCAAGTTTATCGTTAGTAACTGCTATCTTATAGTGAAAAACCAAATCATTAGTTTGGCTTATTTTATCAAGTAATTCATTTTCTGGTGGCAATTTAATTTTTGAAAAAGGTTTTATTTCAATTTCTTTTTCAATCGAAAATTTTCCGGCTACCTTAGTTTCAATTTTTGTTTTAACGGTGTTAGGGGAAAAATTTTCTAAATAAGCAACCAGACAATCATCATTATCGCCTAATTCTTGGCAAGAATTTTCAAAAGCTAGTGCTAATTGCTCTTGGTAAGCTTTTTTTTCGCTGTTAATTCCTTGCTGATAGAAAGTCGCAAAAAGAGCTCCGGCAATTAGCAGAATCAAACTGATAGTGGTTGATTCGGTTGATTTAATTTTCATTGAGTTTGTAAATTACCGTTTCTTGAGTGGAAAATATTTTGGAAAAGCTGTCAGATTTTTCGAAACTGGCAGTTCCGCGGTCTTTTTTTAGCAGAATATATTTGACTCCGGTTTTTTCAAAACAAGCTTTGCCAATTTCACTTTCTGGCTGAGCAATCATATCACGAGTGCAAGTTTCCCTGGGTTTGGTTGGATCATTGTAACGTTGCAAGTAAGAACGAGAGAGTGGCTCATTGTAACCTCTCATTAAAAAAAGTTTACTAAAAGTATCACCACTCAAATAAATGTGGTCTTTGAGAATTTTTTCTTCGGGGGTGGATACTTTAGCCAAATAGGCTGAAGCAATATAGACTTGAGCGGCCAAGCTGTGACTGGTTTTGGTAATAGTTTTATTGTCTATTTCATTTAATCCATCAAAAAATCCGGTTCCTAATAATGCTAAAATAACAAGTGCTGTAATTTTGGTGTTCTTAAATAAAAATTGGAAAGAAGAAAAAAAGATAAAAATAGTAAAACTTGCCAAAATCGAAGTACTGAAAGTCAGATAGGTGATTATTCGTCTGGAAGGAATGTCAACTTTGAAAAGTTCAGGACTGTTGCTGGCAATGAAGAGCATCAGAAACCAAAAAATCAGCAGTAAAATGGAAAATGAAGATATGACAGAGTCATTTGTTTTCAGACCTAGTTGATCCAAGAATTGAAATAACTTAAGAACCTTTTTTTCTTTCAGTTTTTTTTCAAAAACCAAATAAGCGATTACTGTTATCAATAGGAAAAATCCTATACTTGCTATGGAAAATCGCCAGTTTCCAATGTTATCATTAATTTCAGCAAGGGAATAGCCGGTGCGAGTTTCTTTGATCGGGTCGCCGATAGCAATGTCAATTGCTGACTTATTCAGATAGGTTGGGGTATAGATGACGAATAGAAAAAGTAAATAACTGACAAAAAAAATCAAGGTTTTCCAATTAAGTGAGGCTTTAATTTTGCTAAAAAGTTCAGCGCTAAAATCTTTTCGACCAACCAGGACTGTTAGTCCAGCAAAAATAAACGAACCTAAAATAAAACCACCCAAAGAAAGCGCAAAAACTAAAGCAGAAAGATGGTGAGTGTAAGAGAGTAGGGCGGCAAAGAGCAGAAAAAAAATGAAATCTCGCTGTTCATTTTTGTTTTTTATAAAACGAAGAAAAAAGATAAAAGTCAGAGGGATTAAAAAATTGCCAAGAGTATTGCCGATTACTCCGCCGGAAATAAACTTGGATTGAGGAGTGGAGATTGAATAGAGCACGCCGGCAATCAAACCGGAGATTAAAGCCAATAATCGACTGGCAAGTGGATTTTTCAGCAAAGAGGAAAAAATTTCTTCTGCTAAAATTATAATTGTCAGAAATGAAAAAAAGTTAAAAAGAGTTAAAAGACAAATGGGTAAAGCGCTGAGAAGATTAATTTTAGAAAAAATTGCGATTACAGCAAAAATGATGTGTTCACCAATTATGAAATCGGGCATGCCATCATAATGAGGAAGATTGCCAAAGGTTTGGATGTGTTTAATCCAATATAGGTGATGACCCAAATCGGTGGCAGTGGGAAACGTTTTATCGGAAAGATAAAAAAATCTAATTGTTAGCGAAAAAACAAACAATAAGAGAACTATCCAATAAATTTGTTTTTCTGAATAGCTTTCCTTAATTTTCGTTGAAGCACTTTTTTTTCGATAGTAATTGAAAATTAAGAATATTCCGGCAACTAGGGGAATGATAGAAATGGAAAAAAAATTGATTTTTAGCCCAATAAAGTTTATTAACAAAACAAAGCTATCCACTATTAACAGGCTAAAACCCAAAGAAAAAACTATTCCTCTAAGAGAGAGAAAATTTAGTTTATTTTTAAAAATTAAAGCAAGAAACGCCCAGCCGGGAAGAAAAAGAAAAAGAAAAAAAGAAAGCAACAGCAATAAAATTTCCATGGTTATTTTTGATCAATAATTTTTTGCATAGTCTCTAAATATTTCAAACAGATTTTTTCCCAACTATAATTTTCTCGAACGAATTGAGCAATTTTTTGACCAAATTTTTCAATAAATTCGTCACCTGATTCAAAAATTTTATTGATTTTATTGATCCAATCTTGAGCATCTTCTGGTTTAACCAAAATACCATTTTTTCCATTTTTAATCGCTTCAGCCAAACCTTCCAAATTTGAAGCCAAAACCACTCTTCCACAGGCACCAGCTTCGATGACATTAATACCAAAACCTTCCATTGAACCGGGGTAATGAATGTTAGGTGAAACTACTAAATCGACAGTGTTAAGGAGGATTTCTAGCTGTTCTTGCGGAATACATGGAAAAAGTTTAACTCGATCTTCCAAATGATTTTCAACGATGGCTCGTTCGCAATCAATGAATTCATCCGGATCGCCAGCAGCTCTTTTGCTCACTCTTCCACCGGCGGCAATCATCACAATATTATCATTCAATTTGGTCATTACATTTTCAATGAACCAGCTTGTTCCTTTGTGAGGAACAAAACGGCCGACTCGCAAAATAACTTTTTTATTTTTTGTATTTTTGCCAAAAATTTCACTCAATTGTTCCCGAGTATGATGGCTAATTAGCGCATCGGGGTTTACGCCATTAGGAATGAAAAGCAAACGCTTTCTCTCAATGCCGGCTTTAACTGCTTCTTCCAAAGTGGCTTTACTAACAACAAAAATTTGATCAATTTTTTTTAAAGCTGGGATGTTGATGGCGGCATAAATTTTAGAAAGCCAGCCGGTTTTATATTGAAAAGTGATATCTAATCCGTGAATCACGCAAAAAAACTTTTTTCGGGGATGAAAAAATTTTAAGATAGCTGCTAAAGGAGAAAGGACTCCATTGCCTAACAACAAGGCGTCAAAACTGGAAAGCGAAAAAAAAGCTCGCAAAAAAGCCCATGGAAGAAACAAGGGAAGAAATTTTTTGCCTTTGGTATTGGCGATAACTTTTACTTTTGCGATGGCTGAGAGTCCTTGTGCTAATTCAAAATTTTGTCTTTCAACTCCGCCAAGAATCGGCGGATAAGTGTGGGAAATAAAGAGAATTTTCATTATTTAAAATAAAATATTCAAAACTTAATTGGTTTTTTCGTATTTTGCTTTTTTTTCTTGGTAAGCCAAATTTTCGGTGATTTGACGATTGGTCTTGATCATATCAGCAATTAAAGCGAAAACTAGCAACTGAATTCCCAAAAGGAGAGAAATTGAAGAAAAGATAATGTAATTAAGATAAGGAGTTATTTTGAAAGAATGAAAATAATTAAAAAAGAAATAACTAAATCCGACAAAGGAAATGAAAATGAAAGTCAATCCCGGCCAACCGAAAAATTTAAGGGGCCGAACGTCGCGAACCGCTTTGAGAATTATCTTTGAAGAATTTTTGACGAAACCCCAAATTGATTTGACCATTTTTGATTTTCGATCAGCAAAGTAGGTGACTTTAACCGGTATCCATTTTAGTTTTAGATTTTTTCCGATAGCATCGATAATAGTTTCTTGGGTATAAGTGAAAACGCCGGAGAGATTGAGCCGAAGAAGAGTTTCTCGACTATGAGCACGAAAACCACAAGTTAAATCATCAATTTTATAATCAAGAAAAAAGCCAATCAAAGCAGCTGCTAAACGATTCAGTTGCTTTTTAATTAAAGGAATATTTTCTGCTTCTTCGGAACCAAAACGATTGGCAATTACCATATCGACTTCACCGATTAGTACCGGCTCCAACAACTTTGGAATATCAAGCGGATCAAATTGTCCGTCAGCATCAATATTGACCATAAAATCTGCTCCCTCTTTGAGAGCGTTTTCAGCTCCAGTTCGAAAAGCTACTCCCAATCGACGATTAGTAAGGTGTTTGATTACAAAATCTGCACCAGCGGCATAGGCATTTTCGCTGGTCCGATCGCTAGAACCGTCATCGATCACCTGGATTAATTTTTGGTCGATTGATTTGCCCTTACCGGTCAAATAGAATTCTTGCTCAAAACTTTCTTTAATACGTTTAATTGTTTGGCCAATCCTTTCTTCTTCGTTATAAGCGGGAATATTGACGATCAATTTCATCGAGTGTGATTTAAATTTTAGAAATTAAAAATTACTGAAATTTATTTACGCCTATATACTAACCGATTTGGGGAAATTAGACAACCATAAAAAACAAGACTCCTGATTGAGTCTTATTTTCTTATTCCTTTGAAGAGAAAAAATTATTTTTTGATTGAAAGATTTTTTATTTTTTTAGCCAAACGAGCTTTTCGACGAGCAGCTGAAGCTTTTTTGATTAATCCGCTTTTGGCAGCTTTATCAAGAGCTTTTTGGGCTTTAATAAAAGATTTTTTTGAAGCCTCGACATTGGCTGAAGCAATCGACTTTAATGTTTCTTTAACGGCGACTCGAGCGGCAATTTTTCGTTTGCGATTAATTGCCATTCTTCTTTTGGTTACTCGGACGTATTTCTTGGCAGAATTTTTAATTGGCATCTTGAGTATAAGATTAAATAGTTTATTAAACTGATAGTATTAATAGCATAAACCGGAAGAAATGTAAAGAACGGGAAAGAATAGAATTTGATTGACGATAAACAAGCATCTTTTGTTTTTTCAATTTTATGCTATATTTATTGCAGGATCATAAATAGAATTATGTAGTAAACAAGGAGGGGTAATTCTAAGCCTAAGAGACAAAAATGAAAATCATTAATCAGGTTATTAAACTGACAACTGCCACTACATTGGATTTTATCGATCTGACCGAAAGGGTGAAGCGGATTGTCAAAAAGTATGGAGTTAAAGATGGTGTTGTTAATATCCAATCAATGCACACTACTATGGCGATAATTGTTCAGGAAGCAGAACCGTTATTGATTGGTGATCTGAAAAAAACTTTGGAAAAGGTAGCGCCTCGAACAGCTAAGTATATGCACGATAATTTCAAAATTCGAACAGTTAATATGCATGATAATGAGCCGGTCAACGGCCATAGCCATTGCAAAGCCTTATTTCTTTCGCCGAGCGTTTTCCTTAATATTGTTGGTTCAAAACTGCAGCTTGGTCAATGGCAAAGTATTTTTGCTGTAGAATTAGACGGCCGAAGAGAAAGAAAAGTGGCACTGCAAATTATTGGAAATTAATTTTTAACCATAATTATCAAAATGAAGAAAAATAAATTGATTAAGAAAATTGGAAGTTTGACAATTATTTTGATGTTAGCAATTGTTTTAGCGGGTTGTGGAAAAAAGAAGGCTACTGACCAGGACTTGAATCTTGGCAAAGTTAAAGATCGCATTGAAAATCAACAAGAAAACAATCAAAGCCAATTAAACAGTGATGATGCCTCTAATAATAAAAATGGTGAGATTGAGAATAATGGCCAAAATGGAAGCGCTTCTAACAGTCAGCTTGAAAGTCTTTCAAAAGAGTTGGATGATATGGCTAATTCAGCTTCTCAACTGGATGAAAATTTAACTTTAGAATAAAGTGCGAGCGGAAAATTAATTTTTAATTATTTTAAAAAAATGAAAAAATTATTGACTTTATCGTTGGTTCTAGTTTTTTGTCTTGCCACTCCCTCATTGGCAATCATTCAAACAGATCTCAAAAATAAGGCAATTGAAAAAACTGGTCAAATTGAAAATGGTGTTGTTCAAGATTATACCGCTTTTAAGGCAGGACTGCTTAAAAGAATTGATTTAGCAATTAGTCGTTTAAATAAAACTGAAGATTCGATCAATTCTTCGTCAGGTATAACTTCAACTTCAAAGAATGAGATTATTTCGCTATTGGAAAAAACGGAACAATCTTTAAATAATTATAAAACTAAAGTGGAGGCTACTGAAAGTTTAGAGGATCTTCAGAATATCAACCAAGAAATAACTAATTATTTGAAGCAAAATAAAGATGTTATTAAAACCAGTATTAATAATTCATTGAAGGTGATAGCCCAAGAAGCAGTAAAAACAGTAGATAAAATTGAACAGCAAGTCACTTTAATGCTAAAGAGTTTAGAAAAAACTTGCCCTAGCGAAATTGAGAACATTAAAGCTTTGGAAGCTAAGTTGACCCAGTTAGAAAATGAAGCTTTGAAGTTAAAAAATATGGCTCAAGGCAATGATTCGGCAGCGATTAAAAATCAAATCAAAGTGGTCAATCAATTAGGTCAAGAATGTATTAATTTAGCTTTTCAAATTGAAGAAGCTTGTTTGCCTGAATAACAGTCGAGCTATTAAAATTTGAAAAAAAATCAATTATGAGTTAAGTTGCTTAGGAGCAAGTTGCTTGTTTTTGTTTTATTTGTCAATTCAAACTATGCAAATCATTGAAAAAAGAAAATATTTTTTTGTTATTTCTGGCATCTTGGTATTGGCCAGTTTGTTGATTTTTTTTACTTGGGGACTGAAATTAGGGATTGATTTTACTGGTGGTGTGCTTTTGGAACTTGATCTAAAGCAAAATAATGTTACGGCTACTGATTTCAAAGAAAAAATGAGTGAGTTGAAATTGGAAGGCTTGACAGTCCAAAAAGCCGCAAATCAAAATAATTTAGTGGTTCGTTATATTTCCAATGATGATGATTTGAATCAAAAAGTATTGGAAAAAATAAAAGAGGTTTATCCGGAATCGGTTTTGGAGCGGCAAGAATTTATTAGTTCGGTAATTTCCGGTGAGTTAAAATCTAAAGCCTTCACTGCTATTGGTTTGGCGGTGATTGGCATTGCACTTTATATTGCTTGGGCTTTTAGAAAGGTTTCTTATCCGGTTGAAAGTTGGAAATATGGAATTTCTGCGGTAATTGCCTTGGTTCATGACATTATTATCACTGTCGGAATTTTTGTTTATCTTGGCAGGTTTTATGGCTTGGAGATCAATTTGCCGTTTATTGCGGCCTTATTAACCATTTTGGGGTATAGCGTCAATGATACAATTGTGGTTTTTGATCGGATTAGAGAAAATTTGTTGCGTGCTGGAAGCAAAGATGACTTTGAAGCGACTGTTAATCGCTCGATCAATGAAACTATTGCACGCTCGATTAACACTTCTTTGACAGTAATATTTGTTTTAGTGGCGATGTTGCTTTTTGGAGGAGAAGCTATTTTTGCTTTTTCTCTAGCATTGCTTTGTGGTGTTTTTTTTGGAACCTATTCATCAATTTTTGTGGCCAGTGCACTTTTGGTCGATCTTTGGAAATGGAAAAGACGTTAGTTTTTATTAGTTTAAAAATGTTATTGCAGTTGTTTAATACTTAGTTGGTTTATTGTTGCTTAGTTAAAATAAAACATTTCTTTTTGTTGTCGGTTTTAACATCAAAAATCAAATCAGGTTTAAAAATGAAGATTGCTTTAGTTCATGATTACTTAGTTCAATATGGTGGAGCAGAACGGGTGTTGGAAGCATTTTTGGAAATTTGGCCTCAAGCGCCGGTTTATACTTTACTTTATGACCCAAAAAAAATGCATGGTCATTTTTCTCGGGCTAACATTAAAACTTCTTACCTTCAACGTGTTCCTTTCGCCAAAAGCCACCATCGGCTTTTCCCGCCACTAATGATGACTGCGATTGAGCAGTTTAATTTTGATTACTATGATGTGGTGCTTTCTGATTCTTCTAGTTTTGCTAAAAATATTATTACTGACGAGCAGACACTCCATTTATCTTATTGTCATACTCCGATGCGTTACGGTTGGGATGATTGCCAATATTATGTTCAAGAATTTGGTTTTCCTCGTTGGCTTAAAAAAGTGGTGCCTTTTTTGATGAATTATATCAGAGTCTGGGATTTTGAAGGAACTGCAGGAGTCGACTACTTTATTGCCAATTCCAGTTTTGTTGCCAGTCGAATAAAAAAATATTATGGAAGAGAAAGCGTAGTTATTAATCCTCCGGTTGAAGTGAATAATTTTTTCATTTCACCGGCTGATCAATTGAGCGATTACTATCTTTTAGTCGGCCGAATGATGCGCTATAAAAAAATGGATCTGGTAATTGAGGCATTTAATGAGATGAATAAGCCTTTAAAAATTGTGGGAAGAGGTATGGAATACCGAAATTTGAAGAAAAAAGCGGGTCCAACTATTGAATTTTTAGGTCGAGTTGATGATATTGAGCTGGCAAAAATTTATAGTCAAGCAAAAGGTTTTATTTTTCCCCAAGAAGAAGACTTTGGTATTGTTGCCATTGAGGCTTTGGCAAGTGGTCGGCCGGTTATAGCCCTGTCGGCCGGAGACATAAAAGAACGAATCAGAGATGGCGTCAATGGCGTACTCTTTGAAAAACAAACAAAAGAAGATATAATCAAAGCAGTCGATCGGGCGGAAAAATTATTTTTTAATCCGATAATTATTCGAGAAGGGGCAATGGCTTTTGATAAAGAATTGTTTAAAATGAAAATCAAGCAGTTTGTTGAAGATAAATTTAAAAATTTTAAAAACAAATAAAATGAAAAAATTATCAGAGGTAAATTTTGAAGGAAAGCGAGTTTTGGTAAGGTGTGATTTTAATGTTCCCATTGAAGATGGTTGCATCGTGGAAGATGAAAGAATAAGAAGCGCTTGTCAAACAATCAAGAAAATTTTAGACGATCAACCGAAAAATATTTTGCTTATTTCACATTTAGGAAAACCTAAAGGAGAAAGGTTGGATGATTTTTCTCTTAAACCGGTAGCTAAACGATTGAGTGAAATTTTAGGCCAAGAGGTTTGTTTGTTTGAGGATTTGGACAGCATTGAAGCGCTTAAAGTGGAAAATAATTGCTACACGGAAAAGGTTTTTTTGTTGGAAAATATTCGTTTTTGGAAAGAAGAGGAATCGGCTGATGAGTCGTTTGCCAAAAAAGTGGCTGAAGGATTTGACGTTTATGTTGGAGAGGCTTTTTCGGCCAGCCATCGGGCCCATGCTTCGATTTCTTTAATGCCGAAATATACCAAAGAAAGATGTATGGGTTTGTTGTTTGAAGAAGAATTGACAGAATTAAGTAAAATACTCAAACCTCAAGAAAGGCCGGCAGTAGCAATTATTGGCGGAGCTAAGATTGAAACTAAATTACCGGTCATTGAAAAACTGAAAGAGCGTTATGATTTTATTTTACTTGGAGGAAAAATTGCCAATGAAGCTTTGGATCAAAAGATGGAATTAGGTGAAAATGTCTTATTGCCGATTGATTTTAGTCCGGCTGAGGAGGAAGACTTACGATTAGATATTGGTCCGAAAACGGTGGAAAAATATTTGGAAATTATTGCTTCGGCTAAAAGTATTGTTTGGAATGGTCCTTTGGGAATGTTTGAGCGCAAGGAATATGCCTTAGGAACTGAAAAAATATTAATGGGAATTGTTTCCAATTTAACTGCTTATCAATTGGTAGGCGGAGGAGAGACGATTGAGGCGGTGAAAAAATTTGGTTCATTGGCCGATTTTGACTATGTTTCAATGAGCGGTGGAGCAATGTTGGAATTTTTGGAAGGTAAGAAATTACCCGGTATTGAAGCTCTGCAATAGAGTTGATTTTTAGCGAAATTAAAATTTAGTTATCGTTATTTTTATGAAAAAAATTATTTGTATCGGCTCGGTCACCAAAGATGTTTTTGTGTTGCTAAAAAAAAGCCGTATTTTACCCGGTAGCACTCAAACAGAAAAGGAATTGATGGCTTTTGAATTTGGAGCAAAAGAATATGCCGAAGGAGTAACGGAAAAATTGGGAGGCAATGGAGCTAATGCTGCGGCAGGCTTGGCTCTTTTTGGTTATCGAACATTTCTTTTTGCGGCAATTGGCAAAGATGAAACCGGCAAGTGGATTGAAAAAAAATTAGCCAAATTTAAGATCAAAAAAAATTATCTTCAGAAAAAAAGCGGTTTTCAAAGTGAAAGTTCGGTGATTGTTGCTGATTTGGAAAAAGTTGATCATATAATTTTGCGAACTGGTGGGTCAGCAGCAGCGTTTGATTATGAAAAAGCGCTTAAAAATTTTAAGGAAAAAGTTGATTTTATCACTTTAGCTTCTCAAAAAGAAAATTGGCAGAATAATTTTAAATTAATTAAGAATTTTGCTGAACGGAAAGGTGCTCGTTTAGCAATTAACCCTAGCGGTTATCAGATAGCCAAAACACCAAAAGAATTAGTCGGTGTTCTTAGTGAATTTGAATTGGTTTTCTTAAATAGAGATGAGGCTTTGGAGCTTGTAGAAAAAGTTAATGGCAAGGCAAAAGATGATCCGGTGGAACTAATTAAGGAATTAATAAATTTAGGAGCAAAAAAGGTAATAGTGACTGATGGGCCGGGAGGAGCTTATGTTGGCGCTGATCAAAATTTTTGGTTTATTCCTACACCGAAAGGACGGAAATATGAAACTGTTGGGGCGGGAGATGCATTCTTGAGTGGTTTTATTGCCGGTTTTTTAGAAACTGGAGATCTGAAAAAGGCCTTATCATTTGGAATGGCAAGCTCCAGCTCGGTTGTGGCTGAAGTTGGAGCAACTGAAGGACTTTTGAAGAAAAAAGAACTGGAATCGGAAGCTGAAAAACTTATTTCAACGATTCAAAAAAGATAGCAATTTTCAATTAAAAATAAAATTATGTTTTTAGAAAAATTTTTTAATCCTCAATCGGTAGCAATTATTGGGGCTTCCGTCGATGAACAAAAAGTAGGCGGAATGATACTAAAAAACATTCTTAAATCTGGTTATTTGGGAGAAATTTATCCAATCAATCCCAAATATTCAAAAATCAAAGAGTTGGCTTGTTTTAGTAGCATTAAGAAATTACCTAATTCGGTTGATTTGGTTGTTATTGCCATTCCGGCAGCGAGAGTGACTGAAGCACTTCGAGACTGTGTGGGAAAAACTGAAAATGTGGTGGTTGTTTCGGCTGGATTTTCAGAAGTTGGATCTGATGGCAAAAAGTTGGAAGAAGAACTAAAAGTGATTGCCAAAGAGGGAAAACTTAATCTTTTGGGACCGAATTGTATGGGTGTGATGAATGTGGAAAATAAATTAAATGCGACTTTCGGAGCATTTTTTCCTGTCAAGGGAGGAGTCAGTTTGGTCACGCAATCAGGAGCTTTTGTTTCGGCATTGCTTGATTTTTCTCAGAAGTATAAAATCGGTTATTCAAAATTAGCTACCATCGGAAACAAGGCTGTTCTGGATGAAGTGGATTTTTTAGAATATCTGAGCGCCGATAAAAACACCAAAGTGATTGGTTTCTACTTGGAAAGCATTGTTCGAGGAAAAGAATTTATTGAAAAAATAAAAAAAGTTTCAAAAAAAAAGCCTGTTTTGATTTTCAAAGCTGGCAATGGTCAACGGACCAATGAGGCGATTCTTTCTCATACTGGAGCTATGGCTGGTGAAAGTGTTGTGGCTAAAGCGGCAATTGAATCGGCTGGTGGTTTGTATTTTGATCGCTTGGAAAGTTTTCTTGCTGCGTTGCGATTTTTTGCTAGCGGCAAAAAAGTAATTTCACCAAAAATATTGATTTTAACTAATGCTGGAGGACCAGGGGTGGTGGCAACCGATATGATTGAGTCGGATTCAATCTTGGAATTGGCAGAAGTTTCTCCCGAAAAGAAAGAACAATTGGCAATTGAACTTCCAAAAGCCGCTTCACTGAAAAACCCGATTGATTTATTGGGAGACGCTTTAGCGGAAAGATATCAAAAAGTTTTGAATATTTTTGCTAATGATAAGGCTTCGATTGTAGGGATTATTACTCGACAAGCCGGAACAGATTTGAAACAAATTTTAAAAGTTTTTGCCAAAGCTTCAAAGAAAAAAGCAACAGTGCCAATCTATTTGGGCGGAAAAGTTTTTCGCCATACTTTTTCTCGATTAGCGGATGTCTTTGAAGGTTTAAGAGCTGGTTGGCAATATTCTCAGATGAAAAATAGAAAAGAACAAATTCCGGTATTTGAGAAACTGCCTAATTTTCAAAGTATTTGGGAAACAAAAATTAAAAACACTTTGGATGCCAATCGAAAAATGCTAACTTTTAAGGATGCGACAGAATTGGTCTCAATGATTGGACTTGATTTTTTGGAAAGTTTTTCGCCGGTTGAATTTTTGGCGCTTGAAAAAAAGTCTTTTCCGGTAGTATTGAAAATTGACGATGATCAATTTATTCATAAAGAACAATCAGGTGGCTTGGTTTTTGGCATTGTTAATCAAGATAAACTCGAAGCGGAAATTAAAAAGATTAGAGCTAAATTTGGTGATTTGAAACTAACAATTCAACCTCAAGTTGAGGCGGGGTTGGAAGTAATTGTTGGAGCAAAAATCGATCCAATTTTTGGTCCGGTTTTGATGTGTGGTTTGGGCGGAATTTTTACTGAGTTGATTGATGAAAAAAATATTTTTGTTTTTCCGATTGAACAACATTTGATGATGGAAAAGTTGAGCAATTCAAAGTTAGCCAAAATAATGGAGAAAAAAGGAATTGCACTTGAATCGTTGATTGAGGTTTTGAAAAAGGTAGCTAATCTTGTCGAGAATATGAAAGGATTTTCTCAGCTGGATATCAATCCAATATTTTTCTATCCAGACAAAAATCCTTTGGCAATAGATATAAAAATAATTTTGCCTTAGTTTTTAAAAGCATAAAATATAAAATAAATTTATGGTGGAATCAATCAAAAAGAAAATTTTAATCGTTGATGATCACGATCAAATTCGAAATACCTACGCTGATGTCTTTGAAGCTGGAAATTTTGAAGTGATTGAAGCTAAAGACGGAATTGAGGGATTGGATAAGGCAATTTCCGATGGAGATTTGGACGTTATTTTTACAGGGATTATTATGCCGAGAATGGATGGTTTTGAAATGATCAAAGCGCTTAAAAAAAACGCAATTACCGCAAAAATTCCTATTTTTATCAATTCTCATTTAGGCAGGGAAGAGGATCAGAAAGAGGCAAAAAATCTTGGTGTCAAAGAGTTTTTTATTTGGGGAACAATTCCTCCGAAAGAGGTAGTAAGAGTAGTCAATTCCTATTTAAATATTCGAGATTATACAATCAAGATTGATCCTTATGGATTTGATGGGCAGGAATGGATTAGTAACTGTGATTATCCCGAGGATTTCCTTTGTGAAAATTGTGGTACTGAATTGGCGGGAAAAGTCTCAGTTGGGGTAAAAAACAAAACTTTTTTTGAAGTTTTTTGTCCAAATTGTCAAAAAAGATATTGAAATGAAATCAAATTGGAAATTAAAACCAAGCAAATCAGAAGCAACTGATTTGATTGCCAGACTTCTGGCGCAGAGAAATATTTTCACTTCAGAAGATGAGAGGGTTTTTTTTGATCCTGATTATGATCAAGATATGGCGGATCCTTTTTTGCTTTCCGAAATGGATTTGGCAGTTAAACGAATTATTGAAGCTGGTGAAAAAAAAGAGCGTGTTTGCATTTTTTCTGACTATGATGCCGATGGTGTTACGTCAGCGGTGATGCTGACCGATTTTTTTAATCAATTGGGAATTGATAATTTTTGTTATATTCCCAATCGTAATCAGGAAGGTTATGGTCTAAATTTTAAAGCGCTTGATTATATTAAAGAAAAAGGCGCGAAATTAGTGGTGACGGCCGATTGTGGAATTTCTAACAAGGAAGAATCAAAGTATTGTCAGAAATTGGGAATGGATTTAATTATTACCGATCATCATTATGTTCCGGCTGAATTACCTTCGGCGTTAGCGATTATTAATCCTGGAAAAAAGAATGATCAATATCCGTTTAAGGAATTGGCCGGAGTTGGTGTGGCGTTTAAATTGGTTCAGGCAATTGCCAAAACAAAAAAAGATTATCCAAAAGGCAAAGAGAAGTGGTTTTTAGATTTGGTGGCGGTAGGAACGATTGCCGATTGCGTTTCAATGGTTGGTGAAAATCGAATCTTAGCGAAATTTGGATTGATGGTTTTGGCTAAAACCAAGCGGCCGGGTTTTCAGCAGATGTTTCAGGTAGGCAAAATGAATATTGATGAAAATAATCTTCCAAATTCTCACCAAGTTAGTTTCCAAATTGCGCCTCGAATCAATGCCGCCGGTAGAATGGATCATGCCAATTTGGCCTTTAGTTTGCTTGGTCTTCCAGTTGGAAAAGATGCACAGGCTAGAGCTATGGCTTTGGATCTGGAAGAACAAAACAAAAAAAGACAAAAAATTACCAATTTTATTACCGGTGAAGTCGAACGACGAATTGCAAGTTATGATTTTATGCCAAAGATAATTATCGAAAAATCTCCAGGATGGGATTTGGGAATTTTAGGTTTAGCGGCTGGAAAACTGGCTAGTAAATTTTTTCGGCCGGTGATTTTATTGTCGGAAAACAAAGATGTGTTTAAGGGATCTTGTCGTTCGATTGAAAGTTTCAATATGATTGAAGCTTTGGAACGAAACGCTGATTTTTTATTGAAATATGGAGGTCATAGTCAGGCTGCCGGATTAGAAGTGACAAAAGCTAATTTTCAGCGATTCAAGAAAGCAATGATTGATGAGTTGGAAGGTTATGCTGATGAAAATTTTGTTAATAATATTTATATCGATGCTGAAATCAAACCCGAAGAGATAACCATTGATTTGGTAAAAAAACTATCTCAGTTTGAACCTTTTGGAATTGGAAACACTCCTCCAGTTTTTCTGCTTAAAAATGCTCAGATTATTGATAAAAAAACGGTAGGGAATGGAGAGGGACATTTAAAAATTTGGATTAAAGTGATGGGAAATAGTGAAAATGTTTTAGAAGGAATAGGTTTTGGATTGGGCGATCGGATTGATGAATTGCAAGTCGGTCGGCATTTTGATATTGTCTGTTCTTTGGAAGAAAATTTATGGAATGGATGCAATCGATTGCAATTGATGGTGATTGATTTTGAATAATTTCCTTTAAATTTTGCTATTTTTCTAAAAGCCCTTTTTGAAAAAGAAAGAAAATCTGCTAAAATAAAAGAAAGTAACTTTAATCATTAGCCTACAAATTATGTTTGTTTCAATTTTGGTTTTTGTGTTGGTGATTTTGGCGATTTCCGTCAGACAAGTCAATCAATATGAAAGGGGATTAAAATTTACTTTTGGAAAATTTTCTCAAATAATGGAACCGGGTTGGCGTTTGGTATTTCCGATTTTTCAAAGTTATCAAAAGGTTGACATGCGGGTTAAAGCGGTAGATGTTCCTGATCAGGAAGCAATTACCAAGGACAATATTTCCGTACGAGTCAATGCCGTTATTTATTACCGGGTAAGCAATGCGGAAAAGGCCATTTTGGAGGTGGAAAACTTTTATTTTGCCGTTTCTCAGCTGGCCCAAACCACTATGCGCAACGTGACCGGTGAAGTTAATTTGGATGAATTGCTTTCTCGTCGAGATCAAATTGCGGAAAAAATCCGAGCTATAGTGGATAAGGCTACCGATGCTTGGGGAATCGAAGTGCAGTCAGTGGAATTGAAAGATGTAACACTTCCAGAGGAAATGAAACGAGTAATCGGCAAACAAGCTGAAGCGGAAAGAGAAAAGCGTTCAGTAATTATTAAGGCAGAAGGCGAAGTGATTGCTTCTGAAAATCTGGCTAAAGCGGCTCGTACTTTGTCTCAAACTGATGGAGCTCTACATTTAAGAACACTGAATACATTGAACGATTTAAGTTCTGATCAATCAAATACTGTTATTTTTGCGATTCCTTTGGAAATTTTACGTGCTTTTGAGAGAATAGGGAAAAAAGAATGAATTGATTCTTGAAAAAATAAAAAATAAAACAAGCGATAATGAAGAATAAAAATTATTGGATTTTGGTTTCTTCGGTAGTAATTTCCGGTTGGCTTTTTTGGTTTTTTTCTTGGCAGAGTTTTGTTGGCAATGCAAATAGCATTTGGACCCTGCCGGCAATTTTTTTTATTGTTCATTCAATTCTCTTGGTTTTCTTGACACTAATCGAAGAGAAAAAAAGACTTTTTTTGGCAATTTTTTTTCTGGCTAATTTTCCGGTTCTAATTGTCGGAGTAAAAGGATTTGGAGCAGTGCTAGTGGCTTTGATTTTGGCGTTGTTATTGATTTTATCTTTTTTTCAGCAGGCTAAAGCAGAAATTGAGTCTCGAATCAAAATTAATATTTATCGTTTGGGAATTTTGATTTTGGGCACATTGGTTCTCGCTTTTAGTTTGCTGGTATCGGCAGTTTTTTTCGGTTTTGCTCAGAGTGGGGATTATCAGAAAAAACCAATGTTTAATTTTGAGATTTCACCGAAATTGATAAATTTATCATTGAATCTTTCCAAAAATATTTTATCAGACAAAGAATCCCAAAAAGGGATTGACTCAATTATTGAAGGAGTAACAGTCGACGAATATTTGAGTTCAATGGCCAAGAAGCAAATTGAAACTGAAATTGAGAGTAATCCGACTCTAGGTCTGGAACTGAAAAATAATCCTTCACTTTTGGAAAAAATGACTATTGAGGCAATCGACTCCCAAAAAAAGTCTTTGGCCAAGCAATTAGGAATAGAAATTTCCGGTACGGAACAAGTTAAGGATTTGGTGGCTGTTTTTATCAATTCAAAAATCAATGAGGCGCTTAAATTGTCTGATGACAATCAAACGGAAACTTCTCTTCAATCTCCTTTTTTTCTGACTTTGGGATTTTTCTTGCTAGTGCTTTCAATTGGTTATTTTCTTAGATTTTTTATTAAATTTTTATTACCTTGTTTTTTCTGGTTGATGAAAAAAGCCGGGTTTTTCAAAGTACTGGTTGAAAAGAAAGACGTGGAAATAATTAGCGTCTAAATTTATGAATTTGCGATTGCGGGATAAAATATTTTTAGGATTAATAGGAATTAGCGCTGTTTTGATTTTATTTAACAAAATTTTTGGTAATGACCAAAACAAGCCAAGGACAGTGGAAGCGAAGTTGAGCGATAAAAGAATTTTTTTGGAAATTGCCGACAATGATGAATTGCGCTATCTGGGACTTTCTAACCGAGAAAAACTCGGAGCGGATGAAGGAATGTTATTTCTTCATAACTTGAAAGGCATTTATCCTTATGTGATGAGAAATATGAATTTTGGATTGGATTTTGTGTTTTTAGAAGATGGCACGGTGGTTGATTTAAAAGAAAAGATCCCCGCAGATTATTTGGGGAAAATAGAGGGTGAATCGGCCTACAATCAAGTGTTAGAGCTTCCTTTTGGTTATATTGAAGAGCGTGGTGTCGCAAAAGGGGACAGATTGGAGTGGTAGGATTAAAAAGAGAGAAAGAAATTATTGCTAGATTTTAAATTCAATCACATCGCCATCTTCAATGATAGAGTTTTTGCCTTCAATTCTGGCCAAGCCTAATTCGCGAGCCTTGGTACGGGAGCCGGCTTTCAGATAGTCATCATATTTGATGATTTCGGCGCAAATAAACTTTTCTTCAAAGTCGCTGTGAATTGCTCTGCCGGCTCGAGGAGCGGTGGAACCTAATGGTATTTTCCAAGCGCGAGTTTCGGCTTCACCGGTAGTTAGAAAAGTGATAGTTCCAAGCATCTGATAGCTCTTAGCAATTAAATCGGCCAAATCCGATTTTATTTCCAGTTCGATTTTTTCTTCGTCACTCAAATCAAAAGCGTCTTCTTCATTCTTGATATTCAAAGCGGTATAGTATTTGATTTCTTTCAAACCCCATTTTTCAAGATCGGTTTTGATCGTTTCCGGATTGGCGGTGTTAAAAACGTAGAGAATCGGCTTGAATGATAGCAAATGCAAATCTTTGATCAAGTCAAAATCATCACCTAAATCTTTGATGAAAGTTTGAACAGCAGTCAAATCATTTGAATCAAGAATGCTTTTTAGTCGGTTGAGAATTTCAGCTTCCTTGATTTTTTCTTTGTTGCCAGTTTTGGCTTCTTTGCTGGTTTTGCTGAGCCTTTTGCCAACGGTTTCTAAATCAGCCAAAATTAGTTCGGTATTGATGATCTCAATATCTCTTTTGGGATCGATAGTTTCGTGGACATGAGTAATGTTGCTGTTTTCAAAAAGACGCACCACTTCCGCAATGGCGTCAACCTCTCGGATATTTTGCAAAAATTTATTTCCTAAACCTTGACCTTCGCTGGCACCCTTGACCAATCCGGCAATGTCAACAAATTCGATGGTGGCATATACCTTTTTTTTAGAATGGGATAGCTCGGCCAATTTATCCACTCGCGCATCAGGCACTTCTACAATTCCCACGTTGGGTTCAATGGTACAAAAAGGATAGTTGCTGATGTCGACTTGGATTTTGGTTAGGGCTTTGAATAGCGTCGATTTGCCTACATTGGGCAACCCTACGATTCCGATTTTCATTGGAAAAAGATTAGCAATAAATTAATTTCAAACCTAGTTTAACATTTGTCTTTCTAAATATCCATTCAAACTTTCAAAAAGTCAAATCTTTGATTTTTCCCAAGTTTGCTTGAGGTGAAAAAAGGGGGTAGAATGAAGATGTGTATAATGCATTATAAAGAGTAATTGTTTTGGAAATGAATATTTTTTTGAGAAATTTCAATAAAAATTCAAGTAAAAAACTATGTCCAACTTCTATAACCCGCGGAGAACTCGCAATGTCTTTAACCCTGAATCCAAAGAACCATTCAGAGTCAGTCGTTCTAAAATTGAGTTGTTTTTGAATTGTCCCCGCTGTTTTTATTTTGATTGTCGCTGTGGAGTGGGCCGACCCAAAGGTTATCCATTTAATCTCAATACTGCAGTTGACACACTTTTGAAAAAAGAATTTGATTTTCACAGAGCGAATAAAACTGCTCACAAGTATATGCAAGAAAATGGGATTGACGCTGTACCTTTTGTTCATGAGAAGATTGATCAATGGAGAACAAACTTTATCGGTGTGCAATATCTTCACAAAAAAACCAACTTGTTGATTTTTGGAGCGGTGGATGATATTTGGCAAAAATCTAATGGAGAATTGATTGTGGTCGACTATAAAGCTACTTCTAAAAAAGAAGAAGTATCATTGGATGCTGATTGGCAAATTATTTATAAAAGACAGATGGAAACTTATCAATGGTTATTGAGAAGAAACGGATTTAAGGTTTCTGATGTGGGCTATTTTATTTATTGCAATGGAGATACGGACAAAGAAGCTTTTGATGGTAAGATTGAATTTGATGTAAAGGTCATTCCCTATAAGGGTAACACCAATTGGCTGGAAAAAACTATTCATTCTCTTTTTGAATGTTTAATTGATGATTCGCCCCCTGAGGTTGGCAAAGAGTGTGATTATTGCAAGTATATTGCCACTATTAAGGAAAAGGAAAAAGAATTTGAAAATCAATTGATAATGGATGCCAAAAAGTTTGTTGCGAAAAAAGGGAAATGCACTACCCTTGCTTTGCAAAAAGAATTTAAAATCGGTTATCCCAAGGCTGCAAGGTTAAAAGATATATTGGAAAAAAGAAATGTCTGTCAGTATGTTGAATAAAAATTTAAAAACCAAAATCCTATGAATGAAACAACTAGTTGGTATTCACAATTGATTAAGCCTTCATGGTCGCCACCTTCTTGGCTGTTTGGTCCGGTATGGACTTTTCTTTATGCATTGATTGCCATTTCTTTTGGCAAAGTTTTTTGGCTCTATTTCAAAAAACAGCTTCCTTTTTTGGTCGTTTTGCCCTTTTTGCTCAATTTGATTTTCAATTTTTCTTTCACGCCGTTGCAATTTGGACTAAAGAATAATTTTTTGGCGGCGATTGATATTTTGTTAGTTTTGATCTCGCTGATTTGGGCGATGGTGGCGGTTTTCCCTTATGCGCGCTGGATTTGCTACATTCAAATCCCATATCTTCTCTGGGTTTCTTTTGCTACCATCTTGCAACTGACGATCACTTATTTGAATTGGAAGTAGCTAATAGATTATGTAATAAAAAAACTGAATTCTGAATCAGATTTGTATGTAAAAGCACAAAAAGAGAGTTTGCCTTAAGGGTTTTTTTATTATAGACTGGTCTTTTAATTAATTGCTAATTTTAATGAAAAGAAAAGTCGAACTTTTGGCGCCGGCGGGAGATTTGAATAAAATGAAATATGCTTTGGCTTTTGGGGCTGATGCGGTCTATTGTGGTTTGCCCGATTTTTCACTGCGGGTAAGAATCAATCGATTCACAACTGAAGATCTAAAAAGGGGAGTAGAATATACGCATAGATTGAAAAAGAAAGTTTATGTCACTTTGAATATCTATGCACACAACCGACATTTGAAAAACTTGCCGAAACACATTGCGTTTTTAAAAAAAATCAAAGCAGATGGAATTATTGCCAGTGATCCGGGGGTGATTAGTCTAATAAAAAAACATTGGCCGAAGGCGGAAATTCATCTTTCCACCCAAGCCAATGCCACCAATTTGGAAGCAGTGAAGTTTTGGGGAAAGCAAGGCATTAAAAGAATTATTTTGGCGCGCGAGATTACCTTGAAAGAAATCGGGGAAATCAAAAAAGCGGTTCCTCAGGTAGAACTGGAATATTTTGTTCATGGAGCAATGTGTATGAGTTATTCCGGTCGCTGTATTTTGTCCAAATGGATGACAAATCGGAGTGCTAACTTAGGCGATTGTTCTCAACCCTGTCGTTGGGCTTTTCGTGAAACAGGCAGTTTGAAACGTGGAATGGTGAACAGTGACTACAAAGAACTAAGTGTAATTGATGATCAAAAACGATTTGAAATGGATGTTGAAGAAGACAATCATGGAACTTATTTTTTTAATAGCTATGATTTGAATTTGCTTGAACATTTGGATAAATTATTAAAAGCGGGAGTAGATTCATTGAAAATTGAAGGACGCGCCAAAAGCGCTTACTATTTGGCAGTAGTGACTCGAGCCTATCGAAAAGTGTTGGATGCCATGGCAAACAATTTGTCTAAAAAAGAATTGAAAAAAATAATTTTGGAACAAAAAAAGGAATTGGACACTCTTGCTCATCGGGGCTATTCGACCGGATTTTTGTTAGGTCAAGAGCCGGCCCACAATTTTGAGAATAGGAATAACCAACCTGACTGTCAATTTGTGGGAGAAGTTTTGGAAAGTAAGGGAAATTTAGTTCGATTGCATGTCCATAATCAAATTTTTTTGGATGATCAATTGGAAGCAATTACACCGGAAAAAAATATTAAGCTTAACATTAAAAAAATCCTTGATTTTGATAAAAAATCGGTGGTCTCGGCTCACGGGGGTAATAACAAAGATTATTTTTTTGAATTTGATCAAAATGTAGACAAAGGAAGTTTGTTGCGGAAAAAATTTTAAACCAGTGTGTCCCTTTGGTGTCTTTTGTAAAAATAGTTGAAATGGTGATATAAAAGGGCTATACTGCCATTTAAGAAAGATTAATTTACTAAAGGAGGTTTTCTGTTATGCTTAATATTCAAAAAACTCGAGCAATCTTGGCACTAAACTTCATTTGCCTTTTTATCTTGATTATTTCAGTGCCATTTCTTATTCAACATGGAACTAAATGGTTTTCTGAGGAAACAATTGAAACCTTTTTCCTATTTGCCGGTCTTTCAGCTTTAGTCTATCTGTTCAGCCAATATGACTATTATGTTGGCAAACAACAGCAAGAAACGCTTTATTTGAACGCTAAATTAAAAACTCAAGAACGGGAGCTGTTGGATGCGTTTCAACACTTAGGAAAAGTCAATGTTCAGGTTTCGATGATTAGGACGCTTTTGGAAAAAACTAAAGTGCCAAAAACCAAAAATCAACTCAAAAGTGTTTATGGTGAATTATTAAGTTTAGTTAGCAGTATTACTCATAAGAAATTTGCTTATTTGAGAATTATTAATTTGGAAAATGCTCGGACTTTAGATGAGTTTTTAACGGATCTTGGTGGCAATCGTAATGAGATTATGGAGAAGTTCAAAATAGGTAATAACGAATTGATTCGAAAATTTAAAAAAAATCAAAAAGGTCGCAATAGCGATTGGAATGATTTTCGAGTGTTCTATTCATCAAGTTCTAATTTTTCCATCAAAGCTTTTGTTTTTGTGCCTTGCGATGAATCAAGCCGAAGTTATGAAGAAGAGCGGAATTTTCTTCAGGCAGTGGCCAATCAGTGTGAAATTATTTACTTACTTTTTAATTCACAATTCTATCAACCTTCGGGAAAATTTTAAATAAATCTAAATTGAAAAACATGAGTGACAAAAAAATGAAAGGAATTATTTTGGCTGGAGGCACTGCTACCCGATTATTTCCTCTAACAGCCACTACCAGCAAACAGTTATTGCCCGTCTATAATCGTCAAATGATTTTTTATCCGCTTAATATTTTAATTAATGCTGGCATTAGGGATATTTTGATTATCGTTTCTCCGGAACATTCTGGCCAATTTCTCAACCTTTTGGGATCAATTTTTGAAGATTTTGATATACATATTGAATTTAAGGTTCAAAAAATTCCTCGCGGATTAGCGGAGGCATTTATTTTGGGGGAGAATTTTATTGATCGAAGCAATGTGGCTATGATTTTGGGAGATAATATTTTTGAGGATATTGAAGGTTTGGCTCAAAAAATCAAGAATTTTTCTTCCGGTGGTTTAGTATTTGCTAAAGAAGTGGCTGACCCTGAGCGTTTTGGCGTGGTTGAATTTAACAAAAATGGCAAGGTGATTTCTATTGAAGAAAAACCGAGCAAACCCAAAAGCAATTATTGTGTCACAGGTGCCTATGTTTATGATGGACAGGTGGTAAATATTTCAAAAAAACTAAAACCTTCCAAGCGGGGAGAGCTCGAGATTACCGATGTTAATCGGGCTTATTTGAAATCAAAAAAATTAAAGGTCGAATTGCTCAAAGGTGCTTGGTTGGATGCCGGAACTTTTGATTCGCTCTTAGAAGCCGGAAAAGTGGTCAAAGAGCGAAAGATTTATCAAAAATTTCATCCAATGATCGATAAGGCAATCGACCGATTTAATGAGGAACTAAAAGCTATTGCTAAGAAAAAATTGTTCTAGAAATATTAGTCTTGCAAATAAAAGTTAAATTGATACGTAGTAATTCAGGCGGTTTTTTTTAATTGGTTTCGATGGAAATTGATGGTTTTTGATAATGATCAATCAACTAAGATAAGCGACGCTCAAATGATTGAGCGGGCAAAAATCAATCCCGATGATTTTCAAGAGATTGTTTCAAGATATTATTATCGGCTCTTTGGCTATTTGAAAAGGACGTTTTATTTTTCTCATGAAGATTTGGAAGATCTGCTCCAAGAAATTTTTATCAAAGTTTATCGATTTATCAACGACTATGATGAAACCATGGCTTTTTCCACTTGGATCTACCAAATTGCTCGAAATTGTGCCATTGATGAAATTCGAAAAAGAAAATCTCGGCCGACAACGGTGAGTCTTGAGCCGGATGAAACTTTGAAATTTTTTCGTTCTGGAATTGATTTAGAAGCTGATTTAATAATGGGAGATCAATTAAAAAAGATAAAGGAAATAATTCAACAATTGCCTTTGAAATATCGTGAAGCGCTGATTCTTCGTTTTTTGGAAGAAAAAAGTTATGAGGAAATTATGGATATTTTGCAAAAACCCAAAGGAACAGTGGCGGCTTTAATCAGCCGAGGACGAGAATTACTAAAAAACAAAGCAATTGAACAAGGTATGATTTAGTTAATCCAAATAATTTAATTGATTTATGGAAAACGGTCAGATAAAAAACATCATTAACAAAATAAAGGCGGAAAACATTGTGCCGGAATCAAAGTTTCGGCTTAGTCTTAAAAGCTATCTTTTTTGGGCAATTTGGCTTGGAATGTTGGTTTTAAGCGCTTTGTTTTTTTCTTTAATTATTCTTAGTTTCTTGGATATTAGACTGGAATTTTTTCATTATCTGAAATTGGGACGATTTTTTAGAATAATTTTTATGTCTTTGCCATTATTTTGGTTTGGACTTTCAATTTTGGCTTTAATCACTGGTGTTTTGGCGCTAAGAAAAACCAAGCGGGGCTATCGATACAGTTTAATTTTTATTATCAGTTTGGGTTTGTTAATTATAACCATAATAGGAAGTTTTTTTCATTTTTTTCAAATGAATTGTCAGTTTGAAAAGAGTTTGATCGGTATGATGCCAAGGCAAAGAGGAATGATGTTTCCGGCCGGCGAACGTTGGAATCATCCGGAAGATGGTTTACTGGGCGGAGAGATTGGTACGGTATTCGAAGACTATTTTTGGTTAAGAACTTTTCATGATGAACAGTGGAAGATTATTTATACCAAAGATACTAAACTGGAGGCTGAAGGATTAATTACCACCGGAAATCAAGTAGGTGTTATTGGCGAAAAGATTAACGAAGGAACTTTTAAAGCAAAATTTATTGGTGGTTTACCGAGGAAAATGCACTTGGAAAGAATAATTAATAAAAAAGAATCACCGGGACCGACTTTACCAAAAATGTTTTTTGATAGAAATGCAAACTAAAAAAATTTTTTTCGTATCAACTATCCGTGAACTAGTTCAAGAAAATAATTTTAAAAAATAATTTTATCGTTATGGAAAACAAGAAACTGACAACAACCAACAAACAAAAAGTGCTTATTGCTTCAATCTTGGCGGGTTTGGCGATTATGCTTGGAGTTTATGGAGTTTCAAAAGCGGGGGCTTTTGAGGGAACCGGAATGAATTCCTTGGCATCGGCCATTGCTTCAAAGTTCAATCTTAACCAAAAAGATGTGCAAGCGGTTTTTGATGAACATCGAAGTCAAATGATGAAACAACGTCAACAAGATTATAAGGCTTGGCTTGATCAAGAGGTTCAAGCAGGAAAATTGACTCAGGATCAGGAAAAATTGATTTTGGAAAAACGAACTGCTTTGGAAGCTGAAAGGGCAGCCAATCGATCAGCTCACCAAAATCTTTCAGCGGAAGAAAGAAAAGTCTTGATGGATAGTCATCATGCAGAATTGGAAAAGTGGGCTAGTGACAATGGCATCGATTTGCAGTATCTGCTTGGCTTTGGCCGAGGCATGGGCAGAATTGGTGATCATCATGACCGAGGTTTTGAACAATAAACAATAAACCAACCAGAAAATTGATTAAAAAATCAGTAACATAATAAGTAAAGTATTTCGATCAAAAAATCTAGCAAGATCTCTCCTTCGATTGGGAGAGATTTTTGCAAGCTTAGCCACTAAACGGCTTCTTTGACAAAACCATAATTTTAATTTATAATAGAGCTAGTTTTAACTGCAAAATAATTGAATGATTTGAAGAATTTTTTAGTTCTTATTTAGGTGGTTTTGTTTTAACTTTTTCAAATGGAAGATCAAAAAAAAGATTTACCGATAGAGAAAATAATCACTGCTAATGGTGGTGGTTTTTGGTTTAACTTTTTTGAATTGGTTAAAGTGCTAGTTTGGTCAATTGTGATTATTATTCCGATTCGGACTTTTCTTTTTCAACCATTTTTTGTTCAAGGCGCTTCAATGGAACCAAATTTCCATGATGGACAATACTTGATTGTGAATGAAATCGGCTACAAGGAAACTCGTATTGCTTTGGGAAGTAAGGAATTAATGAAGGTTAATGCTTCGAAAAACTTAAAACGAGGTGATGTAGTTGTTTTTCACTATCCCAAACAACCGGATGAATATTTTATAAAACGAATAATTGGTCTTCCCGGGGAAAAAGTTGAAATTAAAGAAGGAAGTGTAGTTATTTACAATCGAGAAAATCCCAAAGGAATGGTACTGGATGAATCCAATTACTTGCCAGATGCTTTGTCTCGAACCGATTGTAATAATTTTTGCACTTTTCAATTGAACAATGATCAATATATGGTCTTGGGTGACAATCGGGCTCATAGCAGTGATAGTCGTTCATGGGGAGTATTGCCACGTAATATGGTAATGGGAAGGGTAATGCTTCGCGCTTGGCCAATTAGTGATTTCAAACTCTTTTAATTTTCAATTTAATTCAGTTTTTATTTTATGAAAAAAGACATTGTCAAGAAAGTTGGTAAATCAAAAGGGAAGACTCGCCAATTTCAAAGCATTAGGGGGATGAGAGATATTTTGCCGGTTGACCAACCTTATTGGGAAAAAGTTCGAAAAGTTGTTGCCAAAGTGGCATCTGACTATGGTTATGAACGAATTGATTTTCCTCTGGTTGAAGCTAGAGAACTTTTTGAGCGAGGAACTGGCATGGGAACTGATATCGTTGAAAAAGAAATGTTTAAATTTAAAACTCGGGGAGGAGATGATGTTTGTTTGCGTCCCGAAGGTACTCCCAGTGTAGTCAGGGCCTATATTGAACACGGAATGCAGAATTTACCTAAACCGATCAAACTCTATTATATTGGTCCAATGTATCGTCATGAACGGCCTCAAGAAGGACGCTATCGAGAACTTTATCAGTTTGGCTTTGAAGGATTGGGAGAAGAGGATGCGATTATGGATGCTCAGTTAATCCAATTGGCTATGCGAATTTTTAAGGCAATGGGCTTTAAAAAAATCTCGCTTCAAGTGAATAATATTGGATGTAAAAACTGTCGTCCGAATTATAATAAATTGTTAATCAACTATCTGAAAAATCAAAAGAGCAGTCTTTGCTCTGATTGTCGAAAACGACTTAAGGCCAACCCTCTAAGAATTTTGGATTGTAAAGAAGATAAATGTTCTCGCATTGTCCGACAAGCGCCTCAAATGCTTGATCATCTTTGCGGAGAATGCAAAGAACACTTTACTTTTTTTCTTGAATGTCTTGATGAAATTGAAGTGTCCTACACACTTAATCCAAGGTTGGTTAGAGGTTTGGACTATTATACTCGAACCGTTTTTGAAATTTGGTCAGAAGATGATTTGGAAGGAGCGCAAGCTTTGGGTGGAGGTGGTCGCTATGACAATTTGGTAGAAGTTTTAGGTGGCAAAAAAACTGCTGGAGTCGGTTTTGCGGTGGGGATTGACCGATTGGTGGATAAAATGAAAAAATTGGGGATTACACCGTTAGTTGCACCCCGACCCAAGATTTATTTGGCTCAATTGGGGAATCTGGCTAAGAAAAAAAGCCTTAAACTTTTCGAAGAGTTGGAACGAGCCGGTATTCTGGTGGCTGAAAGTTTTGGCAAAGGCAATCTTAAAGCCCAACTACGACAAGCTGATCGTTTGAAAGCTGAATTGGTTCTGATTATTGGGCAAAGAGAAGCTTTAGATGAAACGGTTATTATTAAAGAAATGTCCAGTGGTAGTCAGGAGACAATTACTTTTACAAAGACGGTAAATTATGTCAAGAGAAAGTTAAAGTTAAATAAATAAGCGGTTATTTAAATTCAATCAAGATGTCAGAATGTGTTTTTTGCAAAATAATTGCCAAGAAAATTGATGCCAAAATTATCTATGAAGATGATTTAGTAGTAGCCTTTAATGATATTCATCCTTTAGCGCCAGTTCATGTTTTAGTTATTCCTAAAATGCACATCACTTCAGTTAATGATTTGACAGAGTTGAAAAAAGGTGAGAAAGTGGCTGGACGGTTGATTATGACTGCGAAAAAGATTGCTCAAGAAAGAGGAATTAGTCAAAAAGGTTATAAACTTTTGATTCGAACGGGTAATGATGGTGGTCAGGAAGTTCCACATCTCCATCTTCATCTTCTTGGAGGAGCAAGATTAAGTGAAAACATCAAACCGGTATTTAACAAAAATAGTTTTTAGGATAAATTATATATGAAGCGATTAATAGCTAAAATTAAGAAAGGGGGGAAATTATGGTAGAGGTTAAAAAGAGAGATCGAGAAACCTCGGAAAGCTTAATCCGTCGTTTTTCTCGTCGCATACAACAAAGCGGTGTTTTGATCCAGGCGCGACAGTCTCGTTTCAGAAGTAAGAAAAAAACCAAGCGTCAGTTGCGAGAAGGCGCTGCTTATCGAGCAATAATCAAAAAAGAAGTTGACCGATTGAAAAAAATCGGCAAGTTTGATGAAGAAAACTTCAAAGAATTGAAAAAGAAGATTATTAACAAAAAATAATTTCATTTTAGATGACAATTAAACAAAGGATTGGAGCTGATTTTCTCAAGGCATTTAAAGAAAAAGACTTGCTTCGCAAGAGTGTTTTGTCGATTCTACAATCAGAGATGAAGAATCGAGAAATTGAGTTGAAAAACAGGGAAACTGGTTTGGATGATCAGGAAGCAATCAAAGTGCTTCGTCGAGCCATTAAACAACGAAAAGAATCAGCTGCAGTCTATCGCACTGGAGGTCGAACGGAATTAGCTGAAAAAGAAGAGGCTGAGGCGAAAATTATAGGTGAATATCTTCCAGCTGAAATGGATGAAGCTGAAATTAAAGCTAAGATAGGAGAAATTATTGCCAAATTTGGTGCCGTTAACAAAAAAGACTTTGGGAAAGTAATGGGATTGGCAATGAAAGAGTTTGGCTCAACCGTCGACGGAACAAAAGTCAAACAAATTGTTGAAGAACTATTGAGTTAATTTTTTAAGTTTTCTTCTTTATTTTTTATGAAAGTTGAAGTTAACAATTTAACGTCTTTTGTTATATCTGACAAGCAAATTAGTTCTGAACTGAATCAAATTGAAAAATGGTATAATCAATTAACAAAAAAAGAAAAGCTTTCTGGCTTTGATCTGGCGGTGGCGTTGGTAGGCAAAACCAGAATTAAAAAAGCTAATTTTCAATTAAGAAAAAAAGATCAGCCAACAGATGTGCTTTCTTTTTGCTATGAAAAGAAAACCGGCTATCGAGAAGGAGAATTGATTATTTGCCCTGAGATTATCAAAAAAAACGCCCAAAGCGATCGGCAACCGTTTGAATTTGAGTGGCGAAAAAATTTAATTCATGGTTTTTTGCATATCGTCGGTTTTGAACATTCTCCTGAAATGTTTGATTTGCAAGCGAAAATTCTAAAAAAAATGAAATAGTGATGATGAAATTTTTTAACAAATATCTTTTTCATAAAATCGGAATTGACTTAGGAACCGCCAATACTTTGGTTTTTATTCCCGGTCGAGGAATTGTAATTAATGAACCGTCGGTAGTGGCAGTGACAATTGATGACAATCGGGTTTTAGCGGTGGGGAATGAAGCCAAGGAAATGATTGGACGTACTCCGGAATCAATTAAAGCTTATCGACCGCTTAAGGATGGGGTGATTGCCGACTACAAAGTAACTGAGGCAATGATTCGTTATTTCATTAACAGGGTTGGTCCTCGAATTCGTTTTATTCGGCCGGATGTTTTAATTTCTATTCCTGCTGGAGTAACTTCGACTGAAAGACGTGCAGTGATTGAGGCGGCACTTAAAGCGGGGGCTAAAAATGCTTTTGTAATTAAGGAACCGGTTTTAGCAGCGATTGGAGCTGGGATTCCGATCGGTAGCGCTAGCGGCAATATGATTATTAATATTGGCGGTGGAACTTCAGAAGTAGCAATTATCTCTTTGGGAGGCGTAGTAGCAGCTCACAGTGCTCGGGTTGGTGGTAATCGAATTGACAATGCAATTGCTCAGCACATCAAGAAAAAACATGGCTTGGCAATTGGGGAACGAACAGCTGAAGAAATAAAGATTGCTATTGGCAGTGCGCTTTCTCAAGTTCGAGAAAAATATGTCGAAGTGCGAGGTCGAGACTTAATGGGTGGTTTACCACGAACAATTCGAATTTCTTCTAATGAGATCAGCGAAGCAATTCAAGATGAACTGTTGGAGATTATTGAAGCGGTTAAAAAAGTGCTTCAACAGGCGCCCCCGGAATTGGCAGCAGATGTGATGGATAAAGGGATGGTGCTTTCCGGTGGTGGCGCCCTACTTTCCAACCTTGATCAGCTTATCACTCGAGTGACTGGCGTACCGTGCTATGTGGCTGACGATCCGCTGCTTTGTGTGGCTAAAGGAACAGGTATTGCATTGGAGAATTTGGAAATTTATAAGCGGATGTTGATTAAATAAAAGACAGAAAGAAGTTAATGTCAAAAAAATTTCAAAAAAGAATCGAAAATTTTATTTGTAATCATTGTGGAGAAAAAGTAATCGGTAACGGTTATACTAATCATTGTCCGGTTTGTCTTTGGTCGTCTCATGTAGATAATTTTCCCGGAGATCGGGAAAATCAGTGTACTGGGGCAATGAAACCGATCGGTATTTTCTACGAAAGTCAGATTTGGAAAATTATTCATTGTTGTCAAAAGTGTGGAACAAGAAGGATTGTCAGAGTCAACTCTAACGATAATATAGAAGCTCTGGAATCATTAGCCAGAAAATACGCCGACAACCGAAATAGCTAAGAGTATTTAATCTTAGCAAAAGGTATCAAATTTCACTTATTAATTTTGACTTTACATTTTCTTGCTTTTTTTGGTATCTTGTGCTAGAATTGGCAGATGTGAAAGATGAGATTGAAAAGGATAAAAATGGCTGAAAAACTGATAAAGTTTAACTTTTAAACCCGTCCGGATGTCAATTTTTGGCAAGATCGGAAGGCTAATAAAGAACAATTTACCGCTTTTGACAGTTATCTTAGGGTCTTTTTTGGCTTCTTTTTTGTTGTTTTTTATTACTCTAAATCCAGTTTTGGCTGTAATTGCCCTTTTTCTACCTTTACTTCTCTACTTTTCTATTGAAAAATATCGTTTAGTTTGGTACTTCATTTTACTTTCCTTATTTTTCATGGGAAACACTAGTATTGCTTTTGGTATTTCTTGGTCGGAAATCGGTCTTTTTTGTTTAGCACTTATTAGTTGGTTAAAACTTTCCAGTGAAAAAATTAACCTGTTTAAAAATCCAATTTTTTGGTTGTTTTTGCTAATTTCCATTTTGAGTTTGAGCCACTACTTGTTTCGGTTTTTTACTCAAACATCAAATAATCAAGAACTAACCAAAATTTCTTTAAGTTTCTTTTGCTATGGAATTTTAGCCACTTTTGCTGGTCGATTTTTTCGTTCAAAAAATGATCGCAGTTTGCTATTAAAAACAATTTTCTACTCTGGGCTTTTTTTGTCGATAATTGAATTTTTCAAAAACTTGCCAACTGCCGGCAGTAAAATTGGAATGTTTTTTAGTTTAGCTAAGGGACAAGAAACTGGTAATGTCATTCCAGTAGTGATTGATTCAGGATTTGATTTCCATTCAAACTCTATTTTAATCGGTATTTCTATCATTGCCGGTGTTTCGATGGTTTTAATTAACCATCAAAGAAAATTGACACTGAACTGGATTAAATTGCCTTGGAGTAATTTCTATTTTTTTATCGTCTTTGAACTGCTAGTTTTACTGATTAAAGGTGAAAAGATGCTAGTATTGACACTTATTTTCTCGGTGCTCTGGATGTTGATTCTTAGTCGAATTAAAAAGGCGGTACTAATTTTAGTTTCCGTTTTTGGTTTACTGATCGCAACTAATGAAAAATTCATTCTCAAGGCTATCGAAAAAGCCTTGCCGTTTAAAGATTTTTTTTCTTCAACTTTTGTGGCCAGTGAAAAAATTTCCAGTGGCTTTTTCGTCATTTGGAATGTCGCCGGAATTTTGACGCTCCTTATTTTTCTGTTAATCTTGAAAACGCAATTCAGCCGAATTTATTATAGCTATCGAACTTCCGATGGAGAAAAACGCGCTTGGTTAATCGGGCTGATCGGATTGTTTATTTTCTTTTTGATTGGGGGATTTTTCTCTGCTAATATTATTTTTGGACCGGCCAGTTTTCTATTCTGGACATTATTCGGACTTTGTCCGGTCCTGGAAAATTTTCAGGCCGTTAGATTAATGAGTCGCTCAAGTTTTTTTAATAAATCGGTTGTGTTGATTAAAAGCTTATTTTAAAAAAATGTTTTTATTTTCAAAAAAAAATAATTCCATTTCAAAAAAATCTTGGAAGTTTTGGTTGGTTTTTTGGACAATTTCTTTTTTCTTACTTGCCGTTTGGTATCTTTTTTTAAAAGTTCGCAAAGATGGCTGGTTTGGTTTATTGTCTCTTTCTCATCCAATTGTCTCAATTTTGCCAATTGAAAACAGGGAAAAGAATGAAATTAAGACGGTTTTTGATATAGTGGCAACTTTAGCTGAAGATAAAAAAGAAAAAACTTTTTTGGTTCTGTTTCAAAATGATTTAGAGCTTCGACCAGGTGGGGGATTTATTGGTAGTTTTGGAATTGTAAAAACTCAAGGTGAAAAAGTTACTTTTGTTGATGTCCATGATACTGGCGTTTTTGACAGTCGGTCCGCTTCTGGAATTGCTCCACCTTATCCGATGACAAAATTTCTTTCAATTAAAGATTGGGAACTAAGAGATAGCAACTGGTCCGGAGATTTTCCTACCAATGCTCAAAAGGCGATTGAATTATATCGAATTCAAGGAGGAACGGAAAATTTCGACGGCGTCGTGGCTATTTCCACCGAACTGTTAAAAACCTTTCTCAAAGCTACTGGGCCAATCGAAATCGAAGGTTATCCGGGAACTTATGATAGCGAAAATGCAGTTACTAAATTGGAATATCAAGTTGAAAAAGGCTACAGAGAACAAGATATTGAAAAAGGGAAACGTAAATATATTATGAAAGATATGGCCAGAGAATTGATTGATCGAGCAATGAAACTTGATTTATCGAAAAAAAGAGCTTTAATGGAGGCAATTGAGAATCATTTGAGAAACAAGGATATTATGATTTATTTTGCCGATGAAATATTGCAGGATAAGGTTAAGCAAATCGGCTGGGCCGGAGAAGTAAAAGATTCTCCAAGCGACTATCTAATGTTTCTTGATGCCAATCTTGGTTCACTTAAATCAGATCTCTTTATTAAGCGTGCTTATGAATATACTGTTGATTTTCGAGGAGAAAAACCGATTGCCACTGCTACAATAATCTACAATCACACCGCTTTAACTAAAGATTGGATGACCAGTAATTATAACGGTTATTTGAGGGTTCTTTGTCCCAAAAACAGTTGGCTCTTTGCTTCTGAAAATACAGGAGAACAATCATTTGGTGATGAATTAGATAAAAAAGTTTTTGGTTCTCTGATTTTTGTTAAAATAGGAGAAATAAAAAAAATTTCCTTCAGTTATTATTTGCCGGAAAATATTAATCAAGAAACTTATCAATTGCTACTTCAAAAACAATCCGGGGTAGGTGATGCGCCAGTGAAACTCAAGTTCATCTCCAAAGATGGCAGTGCTAAAAATTATGATCTGACTTTAACGGGAGATCTTAAAGTCGAGAATATTTTTTAGAACACTAAAATCGGAAGAGAGAAGTTCAGAGCTAAAAACTAATTAAAACCAAATGACATTCAAAAATTTTAAAAATTTTATTCAAACCGAACTGGCGGCAATTGAAAAACGATTAGCTCATCTTGATCGGGAAAAACGTCTTTTGGCTTATACGGTTAAGATTTCGGAAGAACAAGGGGAGCTAAGTGAAGCATTACTTTCCTATTTATCGCTTCAACGAAAAGATAAAACTCAAGTCGGAAAAGCTGAAATGGCCGGTGAAGTGGCAGATGTAATTATTACTGCTTCACTTTTAGCCGAAGCATTGGGCATTGATTTCGAACAAGCGTTAGAAAAGAAAATCGCCAAAATCAAAAAACGAAGATACTAAATGATCAGAAAACTTTTTCCTTTTGGAAATTGAAAAAGATAGAACTGAAAAAGTCTGATGAGAATTATTTTGGCAGTCTTTTTTCTCTTTGGCTTTACTTGAAAATTTTTTGGCGGTAAAATGAAATTATCGGTGAAAAAAGAAAAATAATTTTTTTCAAAATAAAATATGGAATTTCAAAAAACTAAAATCGAAGGGGTAATTTTGGTTCAACCAAAAGTTTTTGGTGATAATCGAGGATTTTTCTTGGAAAGCTATTCTCAAAAAGAGTTTGAAGCCGGAGGAATTAAAACCAAATTTGTTCAGGACAATCATTCCTTTTCAGCAGAAAAGGGTGTGCTAAGAGGCTTACATTTTCAATTGCCACCTTTTGCCCAAGCCAAGTTGGTTCGAGTGGTTAAGGGAAAAGTTTTGGATGTGGTAGTTGATCTTCGAAAATCATCTCCCACTTTTGGCCAGTGTGCAGCTTTTGAACTATCAGAAGAAAATCACTTATCATTGTTTATACCTCAAGGTTTGGCTCACGGTTTTTGTGTCTTAGAAGCCGGCACTCATTTTCTTTATAAAACCGATAACTATTACAATGCCGAAAGCGATCGGGGAATTGCATGGAATGACCCAGATTTGAAAATTGACTGGCCAGTAGTTGACCCAATTTTGTCAGAAAAGGATCGAAATCAAACCAGCTGGCAAGATTTTCTAAAAAACAATCCTTTCTAATCCTTTCTAATTTTTGCGATCAAACAAAATGAAAATTTTAGTTACCGGCGGAGCAGGTTTTATCGGTTCAAATTTTATCCATTATTGGATGAAAAGGCATTCAAGTGATGAAATTGTCAATTTAGACAAGTTGACCTATGCAGGGAATTTGGAAAATTTACGGACAGTAGAAAATTTAGCAAACTATAAATTTATTCGAGGCGACATTGCCGATGGAGTAGTGGTGGAAAGAATTTTTGAAGAAGAAAAGTTTGATCTAGTGGTGCATTTTGCAGCAGAAAGCCACGTGGATCGTTCTATTTCCGATCCAGACATTTTCCTAAAAACCAACGTTATTGGCACTCATAATCTTTTGCGTTCGGCGCTTAGGAACAAAACTCGCTTTCATCATGTTTCTACGGATGAAGTTTTTGGTTCTTTGGAAAAAAATGAGCCGGCTTTCAATGAAAATACCCCTTATGATCCGCGTAGTCCTTATAGCGCTTCAAAAGCAGCTTCCGATCATTTGGTAAGAGCCTATTTTCATACTTTTGGGTTACCGGTAACTATTTCCAACTGTTCCAATAACTATGGTCCGTTTCATTTTCCGGAAAAACTTTTTCCGCTTTTCATTACTAATCTTCTAGAAAATAAAAAAATTCCTCTCTATGGTGATGGGGAAAATATTCGAGACTGGCTCTACGTAGAAGATCATTGTCGAGCAATTGAAGCAATTATTAAAAAAGGAAAAGTTGGCGAAACTTATTGTATTGGGGGTGATAGTGAAAAAACCAATAAAGAAGTGACTTATAAGATTTTGGAACTTTTAGGCAAGGGAGAAGAAATGATTGAATTTGTCAAAGATCGGCCAGGTCACGATCGACGTTATGCAATTGATGCCAGTAAAATAAAAAAAGAACTCGGATGGAGACCAACTGTCTCTTTTGATGAAGGTCTAAAAAGAACGGTGGCCTGGTTCAAAGAAAATAAAGCTTGGTGGCAAAATGTTAAGAAAGGGGAATATCAAAATTATTATCAGAAACAATATGGCAAAAAATAAATTGTTAAAAACAAAGGTGTTAATTACCGGAGCAAAGGGGACTCTAGGCAGTGATTTGGTTAGGGTTTTTAAAAAAGATAGAAAATATCAGGTTTTTGGTTGGGACTTGGCAGAGCTCGACATTACAGACAAAAAAATGGTTAAAAATCAATTGGAGAAGTTGAAACCTCAAATTATTATCAATGCCTCAGCCTATAACGCAGTGGACAAAGCAGAGGAGTCTCGAAAAGAATTTGCCTTGGCAAAGAAGATTAATGGTCAGGGTCCGGAAAATTTGGCAAATTTAGCCAAACAATTGGGATCAATTTTTATTCACTATGTTTCCGATTATATTTTTGCCGGAAGAAAGAAAAGTTATCAAGAAATCGACAAACCTAAGCCAATTTCAAATTATGGAAAATCAAAGTTGGAGGGAGAAGAAAGAGTTAAAAAAGTGGGCGGAAAGTTTTTTCTGATTAGAACTTCGAAATTGTTTGGCCCGATTGGTAATAATAAAAATTCTAAAAAAAGTTTTTTCCAACTGATGCTTGAATTGGCTGATAAAAACAAGGAATTAAAAGTTATCAATGAAGAGCTGTCGTGTTTTACTTATACTCCCGATTTGGCAATTGCCACTAAACAATTGATTGAGAAACGATATCCTTTTGGGATCTATCATCTGGTTAATGAGGGAGCAGCTACTTGGTTTGAAGGCGCCAAAAAGCTTTTCTCACTAGCTAAAAAAAAGATAAAGTTAATTCCGGTTTCGGCTAAAGATTTTCCTCGACCGGCCAAACGACCAAAATACTCAGTTCTTAAAAACACCAAATTTCCACCCCTTCGTCACTATGAATCGGCCTTGAAAGATTGGCTAAAAACCTTATGAACAATAAAAAAATTCTCTTAGGGTTGACCACTACCCCTCGTTCCGATTGGCGAGAAAAAACTAGAGAAATAGATCGGCTAGGACTAAAAGAGGTGGCGCTTTTTCCAACTTTTATTCCGTTAACGCAAAGAAGAAAACTGTATCATTTGTTAGAAAAAACCAAACTAGAAAAAATTCCTCATGTTCATTTAAGGGATGATATGGAAGAGTGGGAAATTGCTTATTTTTTCAATCATTGGAAAACGGAAGTTTTTAATATTCATCCCAATGAACAATTTTTGTCTTTAGCAAATAACAGAAAATGGCAATCAAGAATTTTTGTTGAAAATCATAGTCGAATAGATAAAACTTTCAGGAAGATGCTTGCTCTTTGTGGTGGAGTTTGTTTAGATTATGCCCATTGGAAAATTCGTCAAAAAGGTATTTTAAACGGTTATCTAGATTTGAAAAATATTGTTCAAAAAAATCTGATTGGTTGTTGTCATGTTTCAGCTGTCAGAAAAAAGTGGGGATTTTTTTGGAAAGATGATCATTGGTATGAAGAATTGAGTGATTTTGATTACCTAAAATTATTTGTTGAATATTTGCCGTCACTGATTAGTTTGGAATTGGAAAATTCATTTGAAGAACAATTGAAGGCAAAAAAATACTTAAAAGATATTATTTTAAAAGGATTAGTTTGCTAAAAACCCTTTTTTCAGCTATTATTGAGATAAATAATGCTTGTTTTTGTATTAAAATTGATTAACTATGAAAATCAAAGAGATTTATGATTTGGCCTTGAAGACCGGGATTGAAAACGATCTTCGTTCGAAATTGGAAATCAAAGAATATTTAAATCGCAAAAAGAAGGTTTTCGAAAAACTTTCCAAAGAAGAAAAACTCTACTTTGACCAAGAAACATTGACCAATCCTTATAGTGACACCAGGATTCATTTTGCTGGTGGTAAAAAAGAGATCAAGAGAGTACTTTGTGGCATTGATTTGTCAACGGGTGGCGTGCTTCTGGCTAAAGAATTAGGTGTTGACCTGATTATTGTTCACCATCCAATCGGCGATTCATTAGCCAATCTAGACAGTGTTATGGAGCTTCAAATTGATCTGTTGGAAAAGCTTGGCATCCCTGTTAACATTGCCGAAAAACTGACTCATAAGAGAATTAGCGAAGTAGCTAGGGGCCTCAATCCGGTCAATCATCAAATAACTGTTGATGCTGCTCGACTTTTGAAAATCAATTTAATGAATGTTCATACCCCGGCGGATAACTGTGTTTTTCAATTTGTGACTCAAGAAATTGAAAAAAAGAAACCCCGCTATGTCGGTGAATTACTGGAGATATTAAATGAAATTCCAGAGTATCAAGAAGCCAAAAAACATGGAGCGGGACCAATTCTTTTCTCTGGTAATGAAAAAAATCGAGCCGGAAAAATTGCGGTCTCAGAGATGACAGGAGGAACTGATGGTTCAAAAGAAATCTATGAAATGATGGCTCGAGCAGGAATTGGTACAATAATCAGTATGCATCAAAGCGAAGAACATCGAGAAGCGGCTGAAAAAGCTCATATCAATGTAGTGATTGCCGGGCATATTTCCTCTGATTCAATTGGTATGAATCTAATTTTAGACAAATTAGAAGAAAAAGGTCTGGAAATAATTCCTTTTGCTGGTCTAATTAGAGTTAAAAGAACTAAACATAAAAAATGAAAATCATTAGAAAAAAATTAGCCAATGGTTTGAAGGTGGTGATGTCGCCAATGAAGGAAACTCAAGCGGTTCAAATTGAAATCATGGTTCGGGCTGGTTCAAAATATGAAACTAAAAGTTCTAACGGACTTTCTCATTTTTTGGAACATATGATGTTTAAAGGGACAAAAAAACGACCAAGTAGCAAAGTTATTGCTGAAGAATTAGACGGAGTAGGCAGTGAATACAATGCCTATACTGGCAAAGAAGCAACCGGTTATTGGGTTAAAGTACCAAAAAAACATTTTTCTTTGGCTTTAGATGTGGTTAGCGATCTTTATCTCAACTCACTTTTTAAAAAAGAGGATATTGAAAAAGAAAGAGGAGTTATCTTGCAAGAGATGGCAATGTATCAAGATATTCCACAACAATTCGTTTGGGACATTTTTGAAGAATTGCTTTATGGTAATCAGCCGGCCGGTTGGAAAATAATTGGAACTGAAAAAAATATTCAACAAATAACTCAACAAGATTTCATTAATTATAAAAAAAATTTTTATACCGCCCCATCAACCGTAGTGGTTATTAGTGGTAATTTTTCTCCGGAAAAAGCTTTTCAAGAGGTAAAACATATTTTTGGAAAAATGGAAAGGAAGCAAGCTCCCCAAAAAAAGAAAGTTATTGAAAAACAAAATTTTCCCGGTCTAAAAATTTTTGCCAAAGAAACTGATCAAACTCATTTGATTCTAGGGTTTCGTGCTTTTGATATGTTTTCTCCCAAGAGATACATTGCAAGCGTTTTGGCTTCTGTTTTGGGTGGGGGAATGAGTAGTAGACTTTTTCTTTCAATCAGAGAAAAATATGGCTTAGCTTATTATGTGGGAGCAGGAACTGAAAAATATACCGATAGTGGCTTTTTCTGTGCTTATGCCGGAGTAGAACATTCCAAACTTGAAAAAACATTGAACATTATTCTTGATGAAATCAATCGGTTAAAAAAAGAAAAAATTTCAGTTAAAGAACTAACAAAAGTAAAAGAGTCTCTTCGAGGAAAAGTGTTGATGGATTTTGAATCAACTGAAGAAATATCTTCTTTTTTAGGAACTCAAGAACTACTTAAAGGAAAAGCCACTGATCAAATGGAAATCCTAAAACAAATTGACAGAGTAACTGCTTCCCAACTCCAAAATATTGCCAATGAAATTTTTTTACCCAATAAAATGAATCTTGCTTTAATTGGACCACATCAAAATAGGAAAACGATTTTTAAAAAAATATTAACTTCTAATCTCAAATGAGATGCTTTTTGAAAAACAAGAAAATCATATAAATTTTCAAATTATTCTTTGGCAAATATTACTGATGATTTTAGGTGTAATGTTTGTCTATAAAATAAAAGGCATTCTCTTGCTACTTTTTCTGGCATTGATTATCACAAGCGCTATTTCACCATTGGTTGATCGGTTGGAACAAAAAAAGATTCCTCGGACATTGACAGTTTCTTTGATTTTTCTTTTAGGACTCACTTTAATTATCGGTTTAAGCTATTTAATTATTCCGGTTATTATTATGGAACTAAAGGATATGTCCGAAAATCTTCCCAGTTATTTCAATAAAATTAGTGACTTTCTTTCTAGTCTTAATGCGCTAGCCAGCAATTACAATTTGGAAAATGCAGTAACGGATTTGATCAATAATGCTTCAAAAAGTTTTTCTGAAAAATTTTCCGGTTTGTTTGAAAATACGTTGAATTTTTTCAAAAACCTATTAAAAACTTTGGTTGTTTTTTCACTTTCTTTTTATATTCTAGTTAAAAAAGATGGGGTAAGACTTTTCATTGAAGCGGTAATGCCTGATAAATATCAGGCTTATACACTAAATCTTTTTCAAAGAATTCAAAAACGAATCGGTCGCTGGATGATAGGACAATTTTCCTTAATGTTTATTATTTTTTGCCTTGATTATCTTGCTTTGATTATCTTGGGTGTTCCTTATGCTTTAATCCTAGCAATTATCGGTGGATTGCTGGAGATTATTCCCTATATCGGGCCGTTGGCAGCTTTAATCCCAGCCGCCTTAGCTGGTCTGGCTGTTTCTCCTTTGGTGGCCATTTTAGTAATTATTTCCTATATTCTCATTCAACAATCAGAAAATCACATCATTACTCCGCTAATTATGAAAAAGGCGGTAGGTTTAGATCCAGTTTTTATAATCATTTCATTACTCATTGGAGGCACCATGGCCGGATTAATGGGAATTATTTTAGCCGTTCCATTTGCCACTGCTTTGAAAATATTTATTACCGATATGATTGAGAAGCGAACGAATACAATTTCAAAAAATAAAGATCTGGCCAAAGCCAATTGAAATTAGATGAATGATTTTTTAGGTGTCAAAATTAATAAATTTCTTCCGACTGATTTTTCCATTGAAAAATACCTCAAAAAAAATGAATCTATTTTTATCGTTACTCTTAACCCGGAAATTATTCTTTTAGCAAGTTCTGATAACTCAAATAATTATCAAAAAATATTAAATCTAGCCGATTATCAAGTAATTGATGGGATTGGAATTAAAATTATAGGGTGGTTAAAAGGATTTCATTTGCCAAAGAGATTAACGGGTGTTGACTTGGCAACAAAACTGGTCAGAGAAGCAATTCAAAAAAATATTCGAATTACTTTAATTGCCAAACAGATGGGGCTAAGCTCTAAGGAGGAAATTGATTTTGGGTTTAGAAAATTATTCGGTAATTATCAGAAATTGAAAATTTTAATGACAGTTGAAAATAGCTTTGTTCCGGAAAAATTTTTTGAAAAAAATAAAAAAGAATTGATCCTAATTGGTCTGGGCGCTCCGGAACAAGAAAAATTAGGTTGGAAAATCAAGAAAATTTTTAGTCAACAAAAAGTTTTAATTGGAATAGGTGGGACTTTTGATTTTTGGTCAGGAAAACAAAAAAGAGCTCCATGGTGGATGCAAAAAATGGGAATAGAATGGCTATGGAGACTTTTGACGGTTAAAGGAAGAATTGCTAGAATATTCAGGGCAACAATAATTTTTCCTTTCAAAGTAATTTTCAATTAAAAAAATGACAGACAAAAAAATTGAAAAAAAGGTTCGTGTTAGATTTGCTCCATCGCCAACCGGTTATTTGCATATTGGAAATTTTCGTACCGCGTTATATGGTTATCTTTTTGCTAAGAAAAATAAAGGAGATTTCATTTTGCGCATTGAAGACACTGATCAAAAAAGACAAAAATCCGATGCACTGGAACGATTAATAAAACTCATTAATTGGGCAGGTTTTGATTATTCAGAAGGAGTTTATTTGGAAAACGGAAAAATTGTCGAACGTGGAGCTTTTGGTCCCTATATTCAATCAGCTCGATTAAAAATTTACCAAAAATATGCTGAAAAATTAATAAATCTGGGAAAAGCTTATTATTGTTTTTGTACAGAAGAAAGATTGAACGAAATGCGAAAGCGACAAATTGCAGAAAAAAAGCCACCGATGTATGATCGAACTTGTTTAAATTTGTCTCAAAATGAAATAAAAAAGAGAATTAGAGCCGGTGAAAAATATGTCATCCGTCAGAAAGTGGAAACGGCGGGAGTGACGGAATATCACGATTTGATTAGACAAAAAGTGATCATTAAAAATGAACTTTTAGATGATCAAATTTTAATAAAATCCGATGGTTATCCAACTTATAATTTTGCCAATGTAATTGATGATCATTTAATGCAAATCACCCATGTTTTTCGCGGAGAAGAATATGTTTCAAGTACTCCCAAATACATTCAACTTTACAACAGTTTTGGTTGGTCAGTTCCGGAATTTGTTCATTTGCCGTTACTACTTAATCCTGATCGTTCAAAGCTTTCCAAACGTCAAGGTGATGTGGCAGTAGAAGATTATATTTCGAAGGGGTATCTTAAAGAGGCGATTATAAACTTTGTAGCGCTTTTAGGTTGGAATCCGGGTGAGGGTTCAACTCAAGAATTTTTTAGCTTAAAAGAATTGATTGAGAAATTTGATTTATCACATATTCATAAGGGTGGAGCAGTGTTTGATCTAAAAAAACTTGATTGGCTCAATGGTAAGTATATCCGGGAAAAAAATGACACTGAACTTTTTGCGCTTTGCCGACCAATTTTAGTCGATTATTTGGGAAAAAACGGTTGGTCATTCAATGATGATTTACTAAAAAAAATTATATCGGTAGAAAAAATGAGATTAAAAAATCTGGCAGAAATAACCGGTAATATAGATTTCTATTTTCAGTTATTTCCATTTGATAAAGAAATGGCTCGCTGGAAGGGGATGGGGGATAAGGAATTGAAAAAATCTCTCCAAAAAGCACTGAAAACTTTAATTGAAATTTCGGAATTTGATTTTGAAAATAAAATCAAGTTGGAAGAAAAATTACTAACAATGGCCGGAGAAAAAAGAGGGGAATATCTATTCCCTCTTCGTTATGCTTTGACCAGGGTAGGTAAGAGCCCTAGCCCTTTTGAAGTGTTATGGATTTTAGGGAAAAAGGAAAGTCTTAGTCGATTAAAGTTGGCAATTGAGAGTTTAGGAGGTTAGATCTTTATTTGCTATCGGATCTTCGTTTGCATTATAAATATTCCATCAAATTATTAAATAAAATTTCATTTTGAAAAAATTAAAAAGCAGAGAATCTTAAAAACTAAAAATTTAAATGGGCAATATCAAGAAACAAAAAAGAATAATTTTTTTGGTCAGTGTTTTTTTTGGGATTAACATTCTTCCCTATTTTTTCTTTAAAATTTGCCAAAGTGAAGAAACCAGTGTTGAACCGGCTTTGACAAATGAGCAAGCAGATCAATTGGAAGACTTGGAACAAAAAGCCAAAAATTACCAAAGATTGATTGAATTAAAGCAACAACAGCAAGTAACCTTGCAAAATCAACTGAAATTAATGCAAATTCAACAGGATAAATTCAAAAATGGCTTAGAGATAACCAAAAAAGATGTTGAAGAGAAGGCCAAACAAATTAGTGAGTTAGAAAGTGAAATCGAAAAAGAAGAAAATTCAATCGTCGCTGAAAAAACAAATTTAAGCGAAATGATTCGCACTTATGATCGACTGCAACGAGAACTTTCGCTTAACTATCTTTCCGAGAGTGGCGAATTGAGCAAAATATTTAATAATTATGAATATCTTTCTAAGGCTTCAGAAAAAGTAAAATCAATTATTGAGAAAGTTAGGGAAAAAAAACAACAACTCAACAATGAATATCAAAAACTAAGTGAAGAAAAGAAAAAATTGGAAGAAAAAAAACAAGAAATGGAAGAAAAAGTTTATTATTTGGCCAATGAAGAGCAAGTTAAAAATATTATCTTGGAAAAAACCAAGGGTGAAGAAGGAAAATATCAGGAGCTACTTGAAAGAGTGGAACAACAAAAAAAAGAATTACTTGGCGACCTTGATTCTCTTTCTGGTGAAGTTAAAACTGAAATTGAAAATATTCAAAAAAATGCTACCAAACCTAAAAGCGGACTAGCTTCTACCAGTTGGTATTATTCTCAAAAGGATAGTCGCTGGGGATATAATCGGATCGGGCTTTCGTCATCGCTTTTAAAAGATTACGGTTGCGCCATTAGCTCGGTAGCAATGGTATTTACTTACCACAATCAAACAATCAATCCCGGCAAGTTAGCTAGTCAGCCAATTTTTTATCGTGACTTAATTGTTTGGCCAAATTATTGGAAAGGAATTAAACTACAAAGTAGCACCGCTCATGGCAATATAAACTGGAACGAAATTGACAGACAGTTAGCGGCCAACAATCCAGTAATTGTTTTTATCAGGTCTGCTAAAGGGGGAGGACATTATGTAGTGATTCATGGCAAAGACTCAAAATCAGGTAATAAATATGTAGTCCACGATCCATTATTTGGTGCTAATATTTTTTTAGAAACTACCAAAAAATTAGTTGGAGCTATTTATAATAGTTCAGTTACTGTTGATCAAATGATTATTTATAATTGATTTTTTTGAAAACGTAAATCAAGATAATGTCAACAAGATAGTATACGTTGAAAAATTAATCTTTAAAATTCTAAATAAAATAATAGAACAAGGAAATTAAAATTGAACGTTTTGAAGGCCTGATAGTGCTATCTGGATACCTTAAACCAAGACAAAAGCTATATTTTTTTGAAGTTAATATTATTATAATGTCGTGAAATATACATTGTGCGACGTAATGTCTCAGTTAATTCATCTAGCGACCAACTGCTATATCCCTCATCCCCTTTCAACAAATTATAAAGACAAGCTACAATCTTTAATCTTTAGAATTATCATTAATTAAACCGATAAAAACTTTCTAATTTTTCTTAATTTTCATGAATACTTCATTCTCTGCACTGGAAACCTTTCAAAATTGTCCACTCAAATACAAATTCAGTCAAATTGATAAAATTAAAATTCCTCAATCACCAGAGGCTTTTTTCGGAACTATAGTTCATTCGACTCTAAAATTTGCACTGAGTGGATCGTTTGTTCTACCTACTCTTAAAGATTCATTAGAGTATTTTTCCACTCATTGGAATAGTGAAATTTTTGAAAATGAATTGACTGAGCGATCCGCTTTTGCCCAAGGTATTAAAATCATTCAGGATTTTTACCAACATAATGATATTGAAAATACCAAAATTGTCGACTTGGAATCGCGCTTTGCCATTGAAATTAAAGACCAAAAAGAATCCCATATTATTTCCGGAATAATTGACCGAATCGACAGAACAGCTGACGGTTATGAAATTATTGACTATAAAACTACCCGTAAACTTCCAGCCCAAGAAAATGCTAATACTAGCCTTCAACTTTTAATCTATCTTTTGGCGCTTCTAAAACGTTACCCTGATACTCCGCCAGAAAAAGTTACCTTAAGTCTTTATTATCTCAAACATTCTACTAAACTTTCTACCAAGAAAACTGAAAAACAAATAGAAGCAGAAAAAAATATGGTTCTCGATATCATTCATCAGATAAAGAATTCTTCCTTTGAGGCCAAGCTTTCACCGCTTTGCGATTGGTGCGGTTATCAAAAAATTTGTCCTATGTGGAAACATAAATTTGTTTCCCAAGAAAAACCTGAAACCAAATCTCAAAAAGAATTAGTTAACGCTTATGTTGTTGCGTTAGAAAAAAGCAAACTAATTAAGGAAGAAATTGCTAAATTACAAGAATCAATTACTAAACTAATGGAGCAAGAACAAATTGAAAGAATTTTTGGAGATAATTTTATAATCTCAAAAATAGGAAGAAAAACCTATAAATACGATGAAGATAAAATAAAAAGTATCTTAAGTGAATACGGACGCCTAATGGAAGCAATGAAAATTGATCAAACTAAACTTAAGAAAGTGGTTCAAACCCTTCCACCTACAGCAAAAAACAGTATTGAAAACGCTCGTTATCTTGAAAAAGAATCATTTACTTTGAGTTTGAAAAAAGCTTAAAAATTATTCAATCACAGTTCCCTGAAATTTCTTATTAGCCAAAATATTTTTGAGATTTTTGAGATTTTTTCCTTCGGTGATAATCACCTTTAGCCCTATTTTTTCACCTAAACGAGAAGCAACCGGATCAAATGGCACATTCAATCCTGGATCCCACTTATTCCCTACAATTGATCTAAAATTTTTCCAGGAAATGTTTTTTATTTGTTTGGCATTCTTAAATTTTCTAGGATCCTTATCACAAACATATTGGATATTTGAAAGATTTATCAATATTTTAGAACCGAAACGTTGAGCTAGAACTGCCGCCACATAATCCGTTGACCAACCTGGTCGCCAACCGGCTGCAATTAAAATTGAACTTCCGTCAGCAAAGCTATTTTCCAACTTTTCATCGGTTTGAGGATTTTTATTAATTCGTGGATGTGCAAATCTGCGAAAAATAGTTTTGATCAAATGAGCATTGAGCCGAGTAGCATGAATTCCAATCCAATCGCTATCGTCACGAGTTAATCTTTCTGCTAATTTAGCGGCTTTTTGGTAGCGTCTGGCTGTTGCTCCCCCGCCCGCGACAATTATAAATTTCTTTCCTTTTTTTATCTCCCCAATTATCAACTTTTTAAATTTTTTCAAAAATAACCAATCGATTTCATCAGGAATAATTAAACTACCACCAAGTGAAATAACGATTGGGGCATCATTAATTGCTTGACTTTCGATTGTTGATCGTCTAAAAAATTTTTTAGCTAAGGCGATAACATCTGAAGTTCTTTTTTTGATTTTTATTTTTTTCATTGAGAAATTTCAAATTTTATATTATTTTTACTGACCGGCACAAAAGACATAAAACTTGGGCTATAAAAAATTTCAACTTTTTCGATTTCCGGATAATTTTCCAAGGTATCAATTATTTCTTGTTGTTTTTTACCATCTAAACCCAATTTGACATTTTCTTCATCAAAAAAGCTAATTGTCTGGACAATAACTTTAACGGTAAGAGTCATTATTCCTTCCCTAAAATTATTGGAAAATTTTTCAAAAACATAATCCGGTTGACCAATTATTTGATAATTACCATTATTTTCCGCTTGGATTTGCTTTTCAAGCAATTCAAAAAATGATGCTTTTTCAATGGCAAAAATCTTAATTTTTTGCTTAACTAAAAAGTCAAATTTTTCAGTTGGAGTTCCTGCCTCGACCAAGCTTTTTGCTTCAGTTATTTCCTTTTCCGCACTATCAGCAAAGAAAATCATATCACTTGGAATGTGCTCTTGAATATGTTTTTCTAGATCATTTTTTAAATGATCCAAAGTTTCAACTCTAGCCTTATCAATATCTTCTGTGGAAACAATCTTAGTTTTTTGATTATCATCGCTTTCTTTTCCATCAGTCATCGTCTGTGAAGAAAAAACCTCAAATTTTTCGTATTTTGGTCCGCCCTTAAATCCTTCAATTGTAAAAGTTGTTGGCTCAAGATTAAAGTCAGCTCCCGGTCGATCGGCAATCACTTCAACTGAAATTTCTCCGGCTGATTGACCAGTCATTCCTGGAACAGTAACATTCTTCGTTAACCTAAAAAGTTTTCCTTCTTTTGAAAGAATCCTGGTTCCGGCTACCAATGGTTGACTGGCGCTGGAAAATTTATTTAAAATTTTCACTTCACCTCGAGCTTTCCCACTGTCGTTGCTATAGCCTTCACTGGTGGCTTTAAATTGCATTTTTTCCTCAATTTCAAATTCAAAAATTTCACCTTTAACCTCCTTTGAACCAACTTGATCAATTTTATTTTTCACCGTCAAATCAATCCTAGTTGACAATTCCTTGTGATTTAGATTGATTCTTACTTTTAACTTAGGGAAATTAACAAAAATAAAACCGGCAGCCGCTAAAGCTAAAGCAATACCAACAAAATAATAGAGAAATTTAAAATTAAATTTCTTTGATTCTATTCTTGATTCTTGATCGTCATGTTGAAGAAAAAATTCTTGCGCTTTTCTGGTTTTAACCAATTCGTCTTGCTTTTTTCTTCCTATTTCTTGTTTATACAGTTGTTGTATATCACTATCTAAAAAAGAACCTTTTGCTAAAAAAACTTTAGCCTTGTTTTTTCGCTCCATTTCCCTTTTAACTTTAAAAGGAATTTTTCTTATTTTTTTTGCTACTTGCTTGACTTTTTGATCCCTGTTTTGAGTATTAGTATTAGCTGCAACATCAAAAAAATTCTTACTGCCAATCTCTCTTTCTGTGATTATCTCGTCAATCGAATAAGCCAATGATTTTTGACTTTGATCCATTGGCAAATGTTCGTTAATTGTTTTGACATATTGACTATCTTTTAATTCAAAATCATCACTAGTCTGAATATCTTGTTTATCCTTTATGGTAATTTCAATTTTTTTGGCAAATTTTTTTACCTTTTCATCATCAGTAATAATGAAAATATTTTTTCCTATCTTTTCCGCTTCCCTTTTAAGAATTTTTAAATTGATAATTCCATGAGCAAAAATTGCCCCTTTAGGAATAACCAAAAAAATATCCGGCGCCGCTTCTTTTTTGATTTTTTCCACCACTGTTGTAATTTCTTCTTGGTGGTCAATATAAACTGTTTTATGCATTTTTTAATTGTTCATTTTTACTGCTTTTTTAAGGGCTTCTGAAAGAATTTTTTCCTCTTTTGGAGAGTTGAACATTAGATTGGCCAACGCCATGGGAGTGACATCTTGAGGGGTTCGCAAAAAACCGGTTTGATCAACTACATTAACTACATCTCGAGGTTGAATAAAACCAATAGTCGGTTTTTTAGCAAAGGGTAACCTTTTTTCTTCATACCAATAAGCTTTTTCGATTGAATTAACAATTCCCGGTAATCCTGCTCCCCCACCGCAAAGCAAAATTCTTGAGGGTAATAAATCAATCTTTCCATCAACAAAACTCTCTAGTGCCACTTCTAAACCAGAAAGCCAAACCTGGCAATCATTTTCCAAAACTTTTTCCAGTCTTTGAGCTACTTGAGGACTAAGATCTCCATGACCATAACGAACTTTAAGTCGTTCTGCATCTTCCATTGTTAAACCTAAATCATTCGAGATTCTTCTAGTAAAAGATCTTCCGCCTAAGGCATACATTACAGTCCCTTCAAGGCTACCATTTTTTACCACCGCCACATCGGTGGTGCCACCACCAATATCAATAAAGATTGCACTAAAATCGCTATCATTTTCAACATCCATTGAACGCACTACCGCATAAGGTTCGGCAGCAATACTGGAAAGCTTCAAGTCAAGTTCTTCGGAGATTAGATGGAGCGCTCCCAAGTGAACCATTGGAGCATAGGCATTAAAAATACTTAGCGTTACTTCCCTCCCTTGAAAATTAATTGGATTAGTCACTTTATAACCATCAATCTTCACATCAACTACTGCAGCATTTATCAATTTAACATCAATTTCACTATTGCCTGTTTCCCATGCCATTTGGCGCTTAATTCGATCAAAAGCCTTCCATTGCACTTTATGGACAATATTTTTCAATTCAATCGGATCAATTCGAATTTCTGGTTGAGTTCGCTCATAGTGAACAGTAGTGGTTGTTCCTTTAACAAATTCTCCGGCAATACCCATGATCGCCTCACTGGGAGAACTTACTTCAGCCATATTTTCCGCTTGACTGATCGCCCGACGACAAATACTAATCGTTCCCTCAATATCACTTACTGCACCGCTTGTCATATTGCCAATTCCCTGACGGGCTTTTCCAGCACCAATAATAACTGCTTTATTAATTTCTTGATCAAAATAAAAAATCAACGCTTTGACAAATTCAGTACCAATATCCAGCGCCAGAAAATTCTTCCTTATGGAGGAATTCTTTCCTATTATTTTTCTTAATAAATTCATTTTAGTTTTAATTTCCTTGCTGTCTTTATCATATCATAAAAAAATTTTTTCGTCAGTAACAATTTTGTGTTCTTTGGTTCAAACCACTAAGTTAATCACTCTTCCAGGTACATAAATAATTTTTTTAATCGATTTTCCCTTAATTTGGTTTTTAATTTTTTCACTAGCCAATGCCATTTTTTCTATTTCCTTTTGGGTAGTGTTTTTTTTCACTTTAATCTTATCTCTTAATTTTCCCATTATTTGAATCACTATTTCAATTTCATCATCAATTATTTTCCTTGCATCATATTTCGGCCACTTAGCTAAAAAAATCGAATTTTTATTGCCCAAAATACTCCAAAGTTCTTCAGCCAAATGAGGCATCATCGGCGCAATTAATAAAGCAAGATTCTTTTTTATTAATTTTGCTTCATTTTGATTGAAATTAAGTTTATTTTCCGTTACCCAATTAACCAGTTCCATAATTCTAGCCACCGCTGTATTAAAAGACAGCCGTTCCAAATCGTCACCCACCGCTTTAATAGTTTTATCCAACAAATTCATTTTTTTCACGCCTTTTCCCTTGCCATTTAATTCAAAAAATAATCGCCAAAATCTCATTACAAATCGACTCATCCCTTCTACCCCGCTATCGCGCCAATCCCCACCTTGAGAAAAATCACCTAAAAAACGAAGATACATTCGAGTCACATCGGCACCGTATTTTTCAATCATCTCATCAGGATTTACCACATTACCCTTTGATTTTGACATTTTGGCCCCATCCTTAGTAATTAATCCATGGCCAAAAAACCTTTGATAAGGTTCTTCAAAATCGATTAATCCTAAATCTTTGAAAACCATAGTTACAAAACGACTATAAAGCAAATGCAAAACAGTATGTTCTTTACCACCGATGTAACTAGCTACTGGCAACCATTTTTTGATAATTTTAGGATCAAATGGTTTATCTTTTAATCCTTTGCTTAGATAACGAAAAAAATACCAGGCACTGTCGACAAATGGATCGGAAACATCAGTTTCTCTTTCCGCTTTCCCACCGCAAATTGGACAATTGGTTCGAACAAACTTTTGATTTTTAGCCAATGGTCCTTTGCCCTTTCCTTCCGGCAAAAAGTCTTTCATTTTTGGCAATAAAACAGGCAAATCTTTTTCTGGAACCGGAACCGTTCCACATCTATCACAGTAAACAATCGGAATTGGTGGTCCCCAATAACGTTGACGACTAATGCACCAATCTCTAAGTTTGTAGTCAACCGCCTTTTTTCCTATTTTATTTTTCTCTAACCACTTGATAATTTTTTTCTTTGCCTGATTGGTAGTTAAATCGTTTAAAAATCCGGAATTAATAGCAATCCCATCGCCGGCAAAACAGGCTTGATCATCAGAATCAACTGATTGTTCACGCTTAACAACTTTTTTGATTTCTAATTTGTATTTTTTAGCAAATTCATAATCTCTCTCATCATGAGCTGGCACTGCCATAATCGCTCCAGTACCATAACCGCCAAGCACATAGTCAGCTGTCCAAATTGAAATTTCTTTTCCAGTGGCCGGATTTATCGCTTTTATTCCCTCAATTTCAACTCCGGTCTTTTCCTTTTCCGCAATTTTTCTTTGCTCTTCAGTTTTCTTTATTGTCTTATCAACATATTTTTTAACAACTTTATAGTTGTTTAGCTTTGATTTTAATTTTTCAATTAACTCATGCTCCGGAGATATTACCAAATATGTGGCACCGAAAATGGTATCCGGCCGAGTAGTGAAAACAGGAATCTTAAAATCATCATCCTTAACTTGAAAATTTATGATTGCCCCTTCAGATTTGCCAATCCAATTTCGCTGATTTAATTTAATTTCTTCCGGCCAATCAATCCACTCTAGATTTTTCAAAAGTCTTTCGGCATAAGCTGTAATTTTAAAAAACCATTGTTTAAGCTCTTTTTTTTCAACCAAACTTTCACAACGCTCGCATTTTCCAGCAATTACTTGCTCATCAGAAAGCACTGTTTTACACCCCGGACACCAATTGACCTTGGCTTTTTTTTGATAAGCCAATCCTCGTTCAAACATTTTCAAAAAAATATACTGAGTCCACCGATAATAATCAGGATCATAAGTCTCAACTGTTCGACTCCAATCAAACATATTGCCAATCGAATGAAGCTGGCGATAGAAATTTTTTTCCGTTCGGGCAGAAACTTTGATAATATGCTGACCGATTTTCAAAGCATAATTTTCACTATGAATTCCAAAACCATCCAGTCCGATTGGTTCAAAAACATCATAACCTTGCATTCGTTTGAATCGACCAAAAGTATCGACTCCAGTAAAAGTAAATACCCCACCTACATGCAAACCTTCAGCGCTGGGATAAGGAAACATCATTAAATTATAAAAAGGTTTTTTGGCTTTAGCCAAATCCTTAATTTGATTAATTTTATCTTTTTCCCATTTGATTTGCCATTTTTTTTCAATTTTCTTGAAATCATATTTTGGCACTTTTTCACTTTCCAATTTTTTCTTTTTCATAAAAAATTTTACTTTGATAGAAATTAGAACTTAAAGTTCTTTTTAACAACCTCATTCTAATCCATTTTTTTCTTTTTTTCAAGCGAAAAAACAGACTTTATCAGATTATGATGATTTTTTAAATTATTCACAGAATTCAAAAGAAACGCTAATCTAAAAAACATTCATTGATTCAATAAGGCATTTTTCTTGGAAAAAGTTCAATTTATAAACCAATTTTGAAAGCTAATCCGAATTTTAGAAATCAATAGTGCGGATCACTTTTTTAAAAAAAATTTTCAACGTTTTTGGTTATTTAAAAAAATATGCTATAATTTTAACAAGATTAACTAATTCAGATAATATGAGAAACTTTCCATTAAGAAAACTTACGTTGTTGCCAGTGATTGTTGCCGGAATAATAACTTTTTATCAATTTTTTGTTGGCAACGCTCTACAAACCTGGCTTTACTTGGGTGCCACTCTTTTCTTATTGGCGATTTTCTATCCTGTCTTTTCCAAGGCTGATGAAAAAGAAATTCCGATGCTACATATTGTAGTCAGTTTGTTAATTTTTTTAGCAATTTTTTTCTTAGCCTTTCAATCAGAATTTGTCCGAATTGGCTTTGAACAAAAAAAAGCCTTTATTTTTGCTTTCTTTCTTAGTTTCGTTTCAATCGGAACGATTATGGTTTTAAAAGGCTCAAAATAAAAAAGAACTTATTCCCACTGCCAAACCTTAATTGCTTCAAAACAATTTTCTTCTTTTGGTTTTCCAAAAATCCTCACTAAACCATTTTTTTTCTGAATGATTTCTTTTTCACAATCACAATTTCGAGTATCAACTTTCCAATTTTCTCCATCAAAAGAATAAAGCATAAAACCACTTTTATCTTCATTAACTTGGATAATTTCTCCTGCTAGTGTTCCTTGGTTAGGCCTTGACCAATGGATTTTGGGAGAAGTTGAAATCAGACGCATAAATCGACTCTCATGAATATCACTTAGAAATTTTTCATTTATTTTAATCAATGCAAATCGAAAACTTACACCGACTACCATTAATCCAATAAAAATCGTTAAATAAAGCATCCAATTTTCGTGACGACAAAGTGTCCGACTTTTTCGGTATAAACAACCTGATAAAAAAATTAAACCCAAGAAAAAAAGAACAGGCAAAAAAGGAAATGAATGAAAAAATAAAACTGGTTGACGAACAGCAAAATAATCAAGTTTCATTCGATAAAAACCATCCAAAATCCAAACAAAAATTGCTGATGAAAAGACAAAAACCGCTCCCGACAAAAACAACCAAGCAATTGAATAATAGAGAAAACATTTGTATGGCCTGATTTTTATATTTTCTCGATCAATTTTTTCGAAAACTTTTTGGCTCAGTTTCTTTTCCATATGGAGCTTTTTAACTTTTAAAAGCGGTGTAAGAATTAATTCCTTGTTTTTTTAATAATACCGCCAACGCTTTTTTGGCTCGATTAATCAAAGTCCCTACGGTACCAATCGGTTTATTCAAAACATCAGCAATCTCTTGATAACTCTTTCCTTCCAAGTAATTAAGGATTAAAACTTCACGATACTTGTCACTTAATTGGCCAATCGTTTCAACCAATTTTCGATTATTAAGTTTTTGATAAACCTCTTGTTCTAAATTGTAGCTATCTTTGATTATGTTCCTTAAACCTTCAAAATCATCCCATAAAAAGGCACTTTCATTTGTTTTTTTATTACGACGCCAGTAATTTATTGTTTCATTATGGGCAATTCGATATAGCCAAGAAGAAAATTTCATCTTACGATCAAAACTGTTGAGATTGATAAAAACTTTTAAAAAAACTTCTTGAGCAATATCCTCTGATCCCTCCCGGGAGAGTCCGCTTATTCGCTGAATATAGCGCAAGATTTTTTCTTCATAGCGTTCCATTAGACAAACATAACATTGCTTATTCGCCAAAACAAACTCAACCAATTCTTCATCAGTTTTTTTGGGACATTGATCTCGAAGTTGACAAGTATTATTTCTTTCCATTTTTTTAGATTGAAACTAACAACAAAAAAGTTTATCTGGAGATTTTTTTTCATTTATTTCTCCAAAAGGATTCCCGAATTTTTCCAGTTTTTTCCTCATAACCATATCAGCTTGAGAATTATTATCTGTTAATGTTTCAGTCTCCCGAATAGTTCTCACCATCGACGGCAAATCAATTGAAAGCGGACAATTCTGTTTACAATTTCCGCAAAGCGTACACTTATAGAGATTCTCTCTTGTCTTTTCCTTAATCTTAATCTTTTTATTTTTGGCAACAAAATAATCCATTATTAACCCTCGAGATCCGGCATAATTTTCTCCCCCATATTTTTTCCCCAACTGATGAAAAACCGGACAAAAATTAAGACATGATCCGCACCCTATGCAATGCAACATTGAAGTGAAATTCGTATTTAGCATCTGACTTCGACCACCATCATAAAGAATAATCGCTATCTTCTCCGGACCTTGAGCTCCCTGAACTAAAGTTCCTTCAATATCCGCTGTTTTTGCCGGTCCGGAAATTATTGAAATATATTGGGTAATAGACTGACCAGTTCCAAAATTAGCTGCTAATAAACAAAAATCCAGAGCATCATTCAAGGAAGCAGTCAGTTTATCGATGGAACAAATAATGATATGTTTTTTAGGCCAACGACTGACTAACGAAATATTTCCTTCGTTCTCAAGCAATAAAACATTTCCTTCGACTGTAAAAAAATTAGCTCCAGTAATTCCCACTTCTGCCGAAACAATTTTTTTTCTGATTTTTTTTGAAATGAATATCGTTAATTCCTTAGGGTTTGCCGGAATATCAACCCCGTAAATTTCTTTAATTTTCTCACTAATTTTTTGCGCCGAAAGACAAAATGCCGGCAAAACATAATGTTGATCTTCAGATTTTAATAATTTAGTCAAAAAATCTCCCAAATCGGTTTCCGACCAATCAAAAACAGATAACAAACCATTTAAACCGACTTCCTTGCCTACATTGGTTTTCGACTTAACAATTTTTATTTGATTGTCGGTTCCTAAAACTTGCTCAAATATCTCAGCAAAATCTTTTGGTTTATCCGCTTGAAAAACTTCAAATCCCCTTTGAGCCAAATTTTTTTTGGCTATTTTTAAATTAGTGGAAAAATCATTAAAGACAAGTCGTCTTTTTTCTTGCAATTCTATTTTTTTTCTCGCTAGCAAATCCCTATTGCCAGATTCATAAGCCAATCTTTTTTTGATAATCTGAAAAAGCGTTTTTTTAACGGCTGTTTTAGTTTCTTGATTAAAATAAGCTTTTTCAGTTGGCATAAATTTAACCCTCAATTAATTTTGTAAGTTTATAAACTCCGCCCAACGTTCATAGACTTTAGCGGTGGCAAAAAGATCCCTAACATTATAACGGGCAATATCTAAAAACTTTCCCTTAGCAAAAAATTGTCCTACTTGATCACCGTCAATTCCGTCACCTTTTGAACTTTCAATTCCAAAAGCATGACAAACCAAATGCAAACTCGGTTTTTTCCAAACTGCCCCATAAAATGTCAATTGGTCCATCAAATCAACATGCCTTGCATCAAATTTTTGACTGGAAAGATAACGATTGGAAAGTAAATCTTTGGTAGGCTTAATTTTATGAACCGCTGAACGAATCACCAAATAAGGAGCATCAAAAGAACGACCATTAAAACTGATAAATTCTTTAGCTGAAAGTGCCACTTTCCAAAAATTTTCTAGACATTCTTTTTCACTGCCAGAACGAAATCGAATTCCATCTTCTTCGAATTCTTCTTTTTTTCCTCCGTTTTGAAAATAGACAGCTCCATTCTTGCTTTCATAGTCCAAAACTCCAATAGCCACAATTTGACCGGTAAACGGCGAGAAACCCAATCCGTCTTTCAAGTCTTTCAACTTAACTTGATACTCTTCTTCAGAAGAAGCTTCTCGCTTAATCCACCGAGTCAAAACTTCTTGAGTGGTTTCGTCTAATTGTTCAAAATTTTCACCTACCGTTTCAATATCAAAAATAATTTTAGCCATTGTTATTTAATATGATTATTTAATTTTTTGATAGAATTCCTTAATCCAAAGCTTAAAATGATTATCAATCCCATCCGGAAGCACATCTCCAGTCGGATTGTGAATTTCTGCTTCTTGATAAATTTTTCCCACGACTTTTTGTGTTAAAGCTTTGACACTTTTTTTGAAATCCGAAAAATTTCCCCAATAGAGCCAAAGAAAAAGCAAAAACAAACCTCCGAGAAAAATAAAAAATTTAATTAGTAATTTTATCATCAATTTTATCATCTTCCAAAATTAATTCACTTAGTTCCTTAACTTGAAACCCAGCACTGTTTTCCTTGAGATTGGCATAGCACATTGGGCAAGCAGTACAAATTGCTCCGGCTCCGGCCTCCCTGGCTTGATCAATTCGATCTTTGGCAATTTGATTCGAAAGTTCCGAATGATTAGATTTTACTCCCCCACCGCCGCCACAACAAAAACTTTTTTCCCGATTGAGCAACATCTCTTTAATTTGATAACCTGAACTTTTAATCAATCTTCGTGGTGCTTCATAAATAGAAAGACCCCGGCCCAAATGGCAAGAGTCATGATAGGACATTTCGAGTTTCTTTTCAGTCTTGACTTTTTTTGGCTTGATTATTTCAGTAACATGAAACGTTTTAATTTTCCATTTTGCTCCCAAAAGTCGAGGATAATCTTGTCTAAAAACCAAAGCACAACCCGGACAAGCTGTAATTATTTTTCCAATGCTATGCGCAGTAAAAACTTCAAGGTTTTTTTCCGCCAATTTCAAAAAAATTTTTTGATCTCCGGCATTTTTGGCCGGACTGCCACAACAAACCTCTTGGTCATTTAACAACATAAAATCAATACCCTCCTTGGAAAGAATCGTTTGATAATTCTTATGGATCTTTGGAAGAGTAAATTTGGTCAAACAACCAGGATAATATAGAATGTTAGGGCGAGTGAATTTATCGATTAAACTCATATGTTTAAATTTTTGTCAAAAGAAACTGACGAACAACTTATTCAGTATAATCCAAAACTGAAAAAAAACCAAATCGCAGGTTTTATTGATTATTGGTCAACTAACTGCTTTTTGCTACTGATAATTATTCTTCCATTCAATTTGCGCTATATTTTTAATTTTGCCCAAATTAAAACCTTGCCTGGCTTTCGAGAATTCAAACTTATTTTTGTCACTCCAATTGATTTACTAATGTTATCGCTACTGATTATAACTTTGATAAGGTATCTTGTTGAAAGAAAAAAAATTATTACCTTTCAATTTCAAAATCAACAGTTCCTTTTTACCCAATTTTTTTCATTGATTTTTATCATTTTTGGTACCATCTCATTGTTGCTAATCAACCGGCCACTAAATGCTCTTTATTTGTTTTTTCGTTTTATTCAACCAATAATTTTTTTCCTAATTAGTCCTTATTTTCTAAAAAATGAAAATATTTTCAATTATGTTTTAAAAATTATTTTCTGGAATGGCTTGTTCCAAACAGTTTTAGCCTTTTTCCAAATAATTTTTCAAAAATCAATCGGCTTTTGGTACTTGGGCGAAAGCGTAGTTAGTAGTTCGCTACTAGGTAGCGCTAAGTTTGAAATTTTTGGTCAAAAATTTCTTCGCGCTTACGGTACTTTCCCCCACCCCAATCTGCTGGCAGTTTTTTTACTCTCCTCAATCGCAGCTCTTTTTCAACTTTATCAACAAAAGAAATATTCTATCAAAGTTTTAGTGTTTGGCTTTATTGGATTGACATTAGGTATCATTTTGACTTTTAGTCGTACTGGCCTGGTCGGTTGGTTGCTGTTAACCAGCTTATTTATTTGGTTTAATCAAGATCTTAAAAACAAAATAAAAAAAATTCTTCAAAAAAAAATCAACATTTTATTGACAATTGGTCTGATTGCGATAATTTTTATTTTAATTTCCCCAAGAATTTGTTTAAAACACTGTTTGAACGATAATTCTTTTGATCTAAGACAAAAATATCTTCAAAAATCATTGGAAATAATCAGTCATCGACCTATTTGGGGTGTTGGTTACGGTCAATTTGTCGATACCAATTCCCAAATGAACTCTTCTTGGAACATTTGGGAAAATCAACCTGTCCATAATCTTTATCTCTTAATTGCAGCTGAAACAGGAATACCTTCATTAATTATTTTTTTGAGTGTTATTTGGTTATTGTTAAAATTGGTAACGACTGGTTTCAAAAAAGATCCAGCTAACGGAATTTTTTATTTTTTATTTTTTATTTTTTTGTTTTTGGGTTTGTTTGACCACTATTTCTGGACATTAACTCAAGGTCAGTTGCTTTTTTGGCTTTCAATAAGCCTCTTTGCTTCTCAAAAATTCAAAGAAAAGAACAATTTTGAATAACAAAAATAAAACTTCAATCTCAAAAATTCAATAGAAAAAAGCATATCTGCATTTGCCTTTTTAGCCAAAAAAGTTAAAATAAGAAGGTCTATTCTCAATTTAGTATTTCAAACGAATGAAAGCTGCCATGCCCAAGGCTTATGAGCCGAAAGATTATGAAAAAAAAATTTATACCCAATGGGAAAATTCAGGATTTTTCAATCCTGACAATCTGAAAATTCCCAAAAAAGCTAAACCGTACACCATCATTCTGCCTCCACCAAACATCACTGCCAAGCTTCATCTTGGTCATGGAATGATGCTGGCAATTGAAGATTTATTGATTAGATTTCATCGTCTCAACGGTTTTAAAACCCTTTGGTTACCGGGTACTGATCATGCGGCCATTGCCACCCAAAATGTAGTAGAGAAAAAACTGCTTAAAGAGCAAGGTAAAACTCGTCAGGATTTGGGAAAAGAAAAATTTCTTAAAGAAGTTTGGTCTTTCTTGAAAGAAACTCGGAGTACCATTCAATCTCAATTTCGAAAAATGGGCAGTTCTTTGGACTGGTCAAGAGAAGCCTTCACTCTTGATGACAAACGAAAAAAAGCGGTAACTGAAATGTTTGTCCAAATGTACGAAAATGGCTTAATTTACCGAGGAGAACGAATTGTTAATTGGTGTCCCCGTTGTCACAGTACTTTAGCAGATGATGAAGTTGAGTATCGAGAGGAAAAGGGCCAACTTTTCTGGCTTAAATATGGTCCATTTATTTTGGCAACTTCACGACCTGAAACCAAACTAGGAGATACCGCAGTGGCTGTCTATCCAGGAGATAAACGCTATCAAGAAATGGTGGGAAAAAAGTTTACCATCAAAGGAGTATTGGGTGATTTTGAAATCAAGGTAGTAGCCGATCGAGCAGTTGATCCAAAGTTTGGCAGTGGCGCGATTAAAGTCACCCCTGCTCATGACTTCACCGATAATGAAATTGCCCTTCGCCACGGACTTCCAATGAAACAAATCATCGATGAAAATGGAAAGATGATGAAAAATTGTGGCAAATACGCCGGCTTGACCACTTCACAAGCTAGAACTGCAATTGTCAAAGATATGGAAAAATTAGGTTTGATTGACCATATTGAAGAAGGCTATTTGCATAACGTTGGTACTTGCTATCGTTGCGGTTCAGTGATTGAACCAATTCCCTCAAAACAATGGTTCGTCTCTGTTGACAAAAAAATAAAAAGACTGGGTGGTAAGTCATTAAAGGAAAAAGCTTTAGAAGTTTCTAAAAAAAGAAAATTGCTTTTTTATCCCAAGCGATTCACCAAAAGATATGAAGATTGGATTAAGAATCTCCATGATTGGTGTATTAGTCGTCAAATTTGGTTTGGTCATGAAATTCCCGCTTGGTTTTGCGCCGATTGCCAAAAAATAACCGTATCCAGAAAAGTTCCGAGAAATTGCCTTCATTGTCAATCAAAAAATATCAAACAGGATACTGATACTCTTGACACTTGGTTTTCTTCCGGCATGTGGACTTTTTCGACTTTGGGTTGGCCTGATAATTTTAAAAACGGCAAAAAAACCGGCGATTTGAAAACTTTTCACCCAACTCAAGTCCTTAACACTGGCTATGAAATCATCACTCTTTGGGTTTCTCGAATGATTATGATGTCTCTTTTCGCAATTGGCGAAATTCCTTTTGAAAATGTCTACCTCCATGGCCTGGTACTTGATGCCAATGGAAAGAAAATGTCAAAATCAAAAGGTAACGGACTTGATCCCCAGTCAATTATTGAAAAATATGGAGCCGACGCCGCTCGACTTTCCCTACTAATTGGAGCCACACCAGGAAACGACATTCGATTGAGTGAGGAAAAAATTCAAGGACTGCGAAATTTAATCAACAAACTTTGGAATATTGCTCGCTTCATCCAGCAAAACAAAGTTAAAAAATTAATTTCCATTAAAAAGTCCGATTTAACCGTCGCCGATCAATGGATTTTGTCCAAAATGAAAGAGCTAATAGAAATAGTTAGTCAGAATATCAAGGAGTATAAGTTTTCACCTGCCGCTGAAGCATTAAGAGATTTCACTTGGAATGAATTAGCTGACTGGTATCTAGAAATTAGTAAAATTGAGTCTAATCGAAAAACCAAACAAACAATTTTGCAGTTGATTATTCGTGATTTGATGAAACTTTGGCATCCATTCATTCCTTTTGTCACTGAAGCAATTTGGGCTGAATTGGGAGAAAAATCTTTACTAATGGTGGATAAATGGCCCCAAACAAAAAATTATCAGAAATTATTTAAAAACCAACAAGAGATAGCTGATGATTTTGAACTATTAAAAAAAATCATTACTAGCATTCGAAATCTTCGCAATCAATACAATCTTAGTCCCAAGACCAAAATTAATGTTTTTATTCAAGCTGGAAATAATACTTTAAAACTTAAAAAAGAAAGATTATTAATTAGCAACATGGGAACCGCCATCGATCACCTGGAAATTAAAAATAAAATTGCTCCTATTTTTCACGCCGCCAAAATCACTTTAGGCAAGATCAACATTCAAATCCCCCTAGAAGGAATCATTGACCTTGAAGAAGAGTCAAAAAAGATGAGAGAAGAATTGATTACAAGTAATAACTTTCTAGAAAAAATCAAAAAACAATTAGAAAATAAAAACTTTCTTGCAAATGCACCAAAAGAAATCATAAAGAAAGAAAAGGAAAAAATGAAAAATCTCAAAAATAAAATTAAAGAATTAAAAAAATATTTAATTGATATTGAATAACTTTTTTCAAAAAATCTTAGCGCTTTTTTTTGTTCCGCTATTGATGGGCTTGTTTGCCGCTGTTTCTGTTTTATTGTTAAGCGAAAATCGGCTTAACTACTCAATCATAACTGAAAACTCTCTAAGAACATTGTTTTTCTTGGTTTTGATTGAAGAAACAATTAAATTGATTGTAATTTTTTTCTGGACTAAAATTTTTAAGGAAAAAGTTAGTGATGTGTTTCCTTTCGGTTTTTTGTTCGGACTTGGTTTTTGGCTTTTTGAAGTCGGGCTGATTAGTTTAAGAATTGACGGTCAATCAATCATTTCTTGGGAAAATTTTTCATTGCTTTATACCCTAATTGTTCATATCAGCACCACATTGCTTTTAGCTGAAGCCTCATCAAAACTTATCAGTAAAAATAAACATTTAGCCATTTTCTATTTTATGCTTGCGGTCGTTTTTCATTTTTATTATAATTACCAAGCATTCATTCAATAATTATTTTTTGCTTTTTGCCAAAAAGAAAAAAATGTGTTAGAATCGGAGTAGATTAGATTAAACAAGAATGATGTCATTTAGAAGCGTCATTTGAAATTAAATAACCTGTTAATAAAAATAAAATGACTAAACAAAAGAAATCATTTTTTGAAAGAATCACTGGCATTAAAAGAATTGAAGAAGATGATACTGAATCTCAAGTTGAGATTGGCAATCGAGATGAAGGATACGCCATACCGGCTTATGACCAATATGATCAACAAGACAGCTATGATTTTTCTGATTATCAAGCTAATCGTGAAATGAACGAGGATGAAGATTATAGAGAACCGATTACAAACTCTAGTCAAAAAAATCGGATAACTAAGCGTCCAACGGCGGATAATGGTAATGATTCAGAAGGTCAATTGACAATTGATGTTTATCAAACCGAAGACGATATTGTAATCAAATCAACCATTGCTGGAGTAAAACCTGAAGATTTAGATGTCAATATCAACAACGATATGGTCACTATTCGAGGGGAAAGAAAAAAAGATGAAGATGTTGACCAAGAAAATTATTATTATCAAGAATGTTATTGGGGACCGTTTTCTCGCAGTGTTATTTTGCCAGTAGAGATTGTTACTGAAAAAGCTGAGGCAACCATGAAGAACGGTATTTTGACTCTAAGACTTCCCAAAGCAGACGTTACTAAAACCAGAAAAATTCAAGTTCGAGGATTTTAGAAAGTACCGCGGAGAACAAGCTAGTTTTGACCGAAATGATTTTCACTTTCTTTTTGATGTCTTGTTGGCCAACCTCAGTTTTGAAGTTGGATTGTTTAAGTTAGTTTTTTCTATGAAAAACTGCAATCGAAAATTTATCCAACTGTTACCATTGGGATTGTTTCTACTTTTTTTTGCTTTTACAATTAATGCGCAAGAAAAAACAGACGAAACTGAATTTCTTGGTCACTTGACCGGAGACTCATATGATGCCTTGTTTGACGAACCTTTTTATTTTTATTATAAAAATAAAAATGAACTGCATCCCTTTTATTTGGAAAATTATCTTGATTGGAAATCAGAACTTTTTGAAAGTGTGGATTATAACTCGGAAATTGAAAATCAAGATTATTGCCTTGAACAAAGTTCTACTATTAGTCTTTGTCAGATCGTTCGTCCTTTCTATTTATCCGGTCATATCAAAAAAATAAGTAAAATTTATTTAAATCAAAACAAAGTTGACGAATTTTTTGTCACTTTGAAAAGCAAAATTGATCGGCCAGCTGAAAATGCCAAACTATTTTTTAATGAAACTAATCAAGTTTTGTCAGTAAAAACACCGGAAATCTATGGTTACCAATTAGATAAAGAAAAATCATACCAAAACCTTAAAAAAGCACTGGCAGCTTCATTTGTTGAAAAACAAACCTATATTCCATTGGTTGTTAACGAAATAAAACCAAAAATAAACTCTTCTGAAATTCTTTCTTTGGGGATTAATAAAAAAATTGCCCAAGGTCAATCAAATTTTGCCGGTTCTCCTCAAAATCGAATTCATAATATAAAAACGGCAGTCGAAAAGTTTGACGGTTATCTTCTTGCCCCCAACGAAGAATTATCATTTACCACCATTCTGGGAACAGTTGATGAAACTACCGGCTACAAAGAAGAGCTAGTAATTAAAGATAACAAAACTATTCCAGAGTTTGGTGGCGGTATTTGTCAGGTCTCAACCACGCTGTTTAGAGCAGCGCTTAATGCTGGTTTTAAGATCACCGAGCGACGCAACCACGCTTATCCTGTGAGTTATTATTCGCCACAAGGAACAGACGCAACTGTGTATGTTCCCAAACCAGATTTGCGATTTATCAATGATTCCCCTGCTTATATTCTTATTCAAGCCAGAATCAGTGGCAATCTTCTTTACTTTGATATTTTTGGCACTGACGATGGAAGAATTGTGGAACTGGATGGTCCCCATGTAACTGAAAAAACCGCTGACAACAAACTTAAGACAGTGCTCTATCAAATTGTTAAAGACGCTAATGGTAATGAAATTCGCAAAGATACATTCAAGAGCACTTATGATGATCCAGCCAAATATCATGAACCAGAATTCAAGACTAAACCAGCTAGTTGGTCAAACAAACAATGGAATGAATATAAGACTACTCATGGATTATAAAAAACAAGCCTCGTAAAGAGACTTGTTTTTTTCTTGGGGTGGCTACTGGGAGTCGAACCCAGACCGACGGTGCCACAAACCGCAGTTCTACCGCTAAACTATAGCCACCATAGCAATAATACTAGCACAGAAAAATAAAAAATCAATAATAAATTTATCTTTCCTTAATTAAAGGAGAGTTTATTTTACCTAGGTTAGTTTAAATTAAGTATTTTTTATTCTTTGCGATATTTCTTTAACAATTTTATAAGTCGATAATTTTTATAATTCTATGGATATTTTAACAGTTGTATTATAAGATGTATAAAGATTTTGTAAAAATTTTATTTCATTAACAATATGTCCAGTCAATTGAAAAAAAACTTAATTGTTTTTCTTATCCTATTGAGTAGTTTTTTAACTCTTTTTATCTCTTTGAATTCAGGAAAAAAATTCGAAAATTCACTGGATTTAAACCATAAAATTATCGACAATAACTCAAATCAAAAAAACAAAGTTAGTAAAAATGAAAATTTTCAACATAATCAAGAACCAACGGCTATGCCGACAAAGCCCGATTCAAAAAATTTGCCAACTTTTTTTATTAATGAAGCTCCTTTTATTCCTCAAGCACCTTTTAAAATTTGGGATGAACTTCACGAAGAGGCCTGCGAAGAAGCAGCTATTTTAACGGCTTATTATTTCTCGAAAAACAAATCTGACTTGAAAATAGAGACAATAGAAAAAGAAATTCAAGCACTGGTCGCCTTTCAAATTAAAACTTTGGGCAAACATAAAGATCTCAATGTCAGCGAAATAGCAAAATTAGCCGAAGATTTTTACCAATTAAAATTAACCGTCCTAGACAATCCGACAATTAAACAGCTTAAGGAAATTATTTCTGAAAAAAAATTAATTCTCGTTCCTACTGCCGGTCAAGTATTGGCTAATCCAAACTACACCGCTCCCGGTCCGCTCTATCATGCAATTATCATTATTGGCTACGATGATGGGACTGGACAGTTTATCACTCACGATCCAGGCACTCGCAATGGTGAAAAATATCATTATTCTTACCAACATCTAGTTGATTCCATTCATGATTTTCCCGGAAAAAAAGAAAATATTCTTCAAGGCGCAAAACGTGTTCTGGTGACTGAGCCCAATTGACTTCGGTCACTTGATTTGACAAAATTCTTTAAATATGTCATCAATAAATAGGCTTACAAAGTTTAACTTAAAGCAATGAATACTCGCGTTTATAACAAAAATTTGATGTCCGTCCGAAACTGGCACACTCCGGCTGGTTTTTATGTGTTCATTTACCAGCTCATTCTGACCGGAAAATTTTTGTCATCTTTCAGCATCCCCTTTCATCAACCGCCCATTATCTAAACCATATCTCCTTTGCACAAAAACTCACCGGTCAATCCAGACCGGTTTTTTATTCTTTATTTCAATGTTATTTCAATTGATACTTTCGACCTGATAACCCGGTATTACTTGCAACCTAATCATTAAAGGAGTCCGCTTATGCAGAAAAAAATCATCAATCTTTACCTGTCCTTTTCGTTCTTTTTCAATTTATCAATCTCATTTTTCTTCGCCACTTATGTGATTTTTCTTCAATCCAAAGGAATGAACTTGTTACAAACCAATTTAATTAATTTTTGTTTTATGGCGTCCATCTTTGTCTTGGAACTGCCAACCGGGTCATTCGCTGATGTTTTCGGTCGTAAAAAATCGATCATCGGCGGTTGTCTCGCCCTAGGATTCTCAATGATTGTTTATTTTATTTCTGAGAGCTTCTGGTTGTTCGTCCTAGCGGAAGTAATTGGCGCCTTTGGTCATACTTTGATTTCTGGAGCTAAAGATGCTTGGCTGGTTGATTCACTCAATCATCACGGACACACTGACAATTTGCAATCAATCTTTAAAAAGGAACTTAGCTACAAACAAATCGGGGTGATAGTTGGCAGTTTGATTGGCGCTCAAATCGGAGAGTGGAACATTGCTCTTCCCTGGCTCTTCAGTGGAATTTCCATGATTTTAGTAAGTATTTTTCTTTCTTTTAAATTAAAAGAGGATTATTTTACTGCCAGTCAAGAGAAATTCAGTTTTCGGGGTGCAGTTGGATTAATGAGAAACACTATCAGGGAAGGATTTTGTTTTGGTATTAAAAATCAACCGATTCTTTTCTTGATGTTATTCTCAATTTTTTTCGCCTTTGCCATCCAAGGAATGAATATGCAGTGGTCGGTGCTTTTCAAAGACAAATTTTCCGTCAAAATCAACCAATTGGGTTTTATTTATTTCGGCATCTCTTTTGTTATGCTTTTAGGCAATCAATTCTCCGGAAAAATCACCAATTTCTTTCATTTGGAAAAAGATGGTTTGATAGTTTCCCAATTATTAACTGCTATTGGAATTATCATGGCCGCCATTTTAGGAAGTTTTATCCCAGTTTTGATATTTTTCTATCTTCATGAATTCGGTCGTGGAGTTTTTGGACCGGCCAAACAGACTTATCTCAATAAGCGAATTACCAATAATGAAAAGCGGGCAACCATTCTTTCTCTGGATCAAATGTTTATGCACCTCGGTGCCTTACTTGGTTTGTTGTTTAGTGGCTACTTGGCTGAAAAATTTTCCATTCCGATTTCGTGGCTTTCGGGAGGAATTATTTTGTGTCTTGGAATTTTAATATTTTCCAAGATTAAAAATGAAGAATGATAAAAAGACCGCATTAAAAAATAATGCGGTCTTTCTTCGTCACTAGTTTTCTTTAATCAATTTTTATTGTATCATTAATCTATAATTCTGGTGACCCTATTTATCTCTATGAAACCTCTCTATATTCTCAAACTTGGAGGCAGTGTGATTACCTACAAAAACCGTACTGGTGGAAAAATCAGAAAAAAACTGATCAAAAAAATTGCCAAAAAAATTAAAGATATCTATTCAAAAGGAGGGTTTAACATTATTTTGGTTCATGGCGCCGGTTCAATCGGTCATCAATTAGCTCACAAGTATCAGCTTTCAAAAGGGGCTAATCAAACCAAGGATGGTTGGCATGGATCATTGATTTCGAGAATTGCTAATCAAGAAACTAATTTGACTATCGCTAAAATTTTTGTCAATGCCGATTTGCCGGTTACCTCAATTCATACCTCTTCGATTGTTGTTCAAAGCAATAAACTAATCAGTGATTTTTATTTAACATCAATCAAGGAATCACTTAAACAAAATTGTATCCCCTTGCTCTATGGTGAAATGGTGTTAGATCAAACTTTGGGAATGACTATTTGTTCCGGAGATTTCATTGTTCCATATTTAGCCCAAAAATTGGGCGCAAAAAAAATATTTTTCGCTTCTGATATTGATGGTGTTTTTGACTATGACCCTCACCTGAATAAAAGAGCCAAATTAATAAAAAGATTATCTTTAAACAAAGGAAATGCTAAGGCAAAAATCGGCGCTTCTCATAGCACAGATGTCACTGGCGGACTATTAGGAAAACTAACCCAATTAGAATCAATCAAAAATTCCGCTATTCAATCAATTGAAATTTTTAATGGTTTAAAAGAAGACAATTATCAAAAAATATTGCTTGGCAAACCAGTTGATCACACTACTATCAGATTAAATTAAAACAAGCGCTCAATTGAGAGCGCTTGTTCAGATTCTAATTTAACCTCCTTTGAAAATCAGTCAAAATCGGACCGACTTCGATCCTTATTTTTGACCGAGTTAAAAGTTCACCTGGTGATTTCCACCCAACAAACCTAATATCGTCATCTTTAGGTTGAGGAGTGGTGTTTTTGTTGCCCATAAAAAACCCCAATCCATAGAAAGTTAAAATATCACTCCGATTAGGAATTAATTTGAATGGTTTTTTGTAAAAACCAAGCAGGACAACCTGTTCTTGAGGAAAACCAATTTCCTCCTTAATTAGCCTTGGGATGGTGTTGATTGGACAGATATCTTCCGATTTGAAAGTTTCCAGCGGAAAACTCCACATTCCTGCTTCTTTGAAATATTCAGGTTTCGATTTAAGTTCTTCCACGACAAAAATCTGGCCTTTTGCATTAAAAAGCAAAAATCCTACCCCAATGATTACTTGATCTTTTCCCATCTTTCACCTCCTTTTGTTGGTTTTCAAAAGAACTTATTTTTCCAAATCTAATCAGTATAACATAGACAAAAAAATAATCAAATATTTAAAATGTTTGATTATTTAATTGACTTCATCTTCATTTTCAATTTCAAAAGATGATCCATTGATTCCTTGATTATCTTCTTCTTTTTCAATTTCACTTTCAACGGCATCTCCATTTTGAAATTCTTCAGCATATTTTTCCGCAGCCATACATTCTTCGCCTTCGGCTAAGTTTGCTTCATCACAAACTATTTCATGGCAACCCTGTTCTCCTGGTTGACACTTAACAACACAATTTTCATCAGCATTGGGATCACAGTCAGGATAATTGTAAGCTTTTTTAGAAATCAACTTGTAAAAATAAATATCTTCATCGGGATTACCAGTACATTTTTCACTATCAGCTCCACAACGCCAAACAAAGCAAGACTCAATTCTAGGATCACAAGGAATTTCCGACTGAATCAAATAATCTAAAGAAATAAAATACTTATAAAAAGTGGCACTAACTGAACCAATAATCAGAATAACAAAAACAATTAGCAACAATTTTGATTTTTTATCCATATTTTTTGTTTAATTATAAAAAATTAAGCTTGTTTCGATCATAGCATTATAACATAAAATCATGTTATCTGTTTTTTTATTTTCAGCTTTTCAGCTGAGCATTAAATAAATAAAGCCCTAATTTCTCTATCGGTAAGTGGTGCGCCTTTCTTTTTTTCCGCTTGCTTTACTTTTTCAATTTGCTTTTCAACAAAAGAATCTTCTAACTTTTCATGACTTTCTTCTCGAGGTCGTCCTTGCTGTCGAGCAATCAGCATCACTACATAATCATGTCTGGAAACAATACCTCTTGCTTTTATCTTCGCTCTAATATTTTTTAGTCTTTTTAGATAAGCAATTGCTTGAAAATAATAATTCTTAGTTTCTGCTGGCCAATCCTTCCATTTTTTATTCCATATACTATGTCCAAAATTATAAGCAGGAAATATTTTTTTCTGTGCCGCTTCATAGTCTTTTCTTCTGTATTCTTCCTGCCCAATTTCATAACAAGCAAAAAGCACAATGCAGTAAAGTTTCCCTAACACCCGACCCCAATTGGCATTTTCCTTGACTACCTGTTTTATTGATTCAATGTTTTCTTTAATCTCCTTCTGATCAGGACCTTGATAAACAATTACTTTCTGACGATTTAAAATAGTTAAATAGCGAACAATATCTTCTACTGATACCGGCATATTCTGCATAATGCCAAAAGCTCCGGCTGATGATTCCGCTTTTGGATTATATTCTGATTCAATCAATTGAATGGTAATAAAAAAATCACTGGTAAAAACTTTTGAAGGCCAAAACTGCTCACCTTTTCTACTTAATTCTTCATACTTCTGCTGAAAAATCTTCAAAGTTTCTCGCGCTCTTTCTTTAGAAATAGTTACCTCTTTCCCATTTTCTTCAAACTCAGGCCTTTGTAGCTTGATTTTGAGATCTTTTTCATTTTCTCCCCTTTCAAAATTTTCCAATTGGTTATGATTGTCAAAAAATTTTTTTATTCCCTTTCCTGCCCACAAAGATATTGCCGCCAAAGCCGCTCCTTTCAAAAAAGTTCTCCTGGTTATTTCTTTTTTTTCTTTCGGTATAGATCTTTTCAACGGCCCATTTTCAAATCCCATAAAGTTTTTTTATTACAAGCATTATATTCGCTATTATACCAAGAAGATGCTGTTATTTCAATGATTTTGGTTATTTTAATATTTTTTCTTTTGACATTAAAGAAGTGGATTAATTTTCAACGAAAAAAGACTGAGGAACAGTCTTTTTTTTGGTGTCCCGGGCGGGAATCGAACCTGCAACCTACAGCTTAGAAGGCTGTTGCTCTATCCAATTGAGCTACCGGGACAGCTAGAGATTTCATTATACAATCAACTAAAATAATCAGCTAATCTCACATCATAGTTTCAAACTTTCTAAATAAAAAAGCATAACATTAAGACAGGAACCAGACCATTATACACAAAAAACAGGAAAAATCAAATCCTGCTAACGTTTGTTAAACTACTTATATCATTGCACAATTTCGTTCTTGTCACCTATCTTGTTTTTAGAAACTGGTAAATTTTCGGTCAATCCCGAACCGAAATAAATTCGATCATCTTGAACTTTTTCTTCATTTTCTAAATCTTTTTGTCGAAGCTTTATTGCTTCAATCATCTTTTCAATCCGTTCACTCTTATTCTGATAGCTCTTCATTGCACTATCCACCCGATCAATTACCGACTGACTTGGCTTGGGAGCATAAACACACTGAAACCAAACCACTAAAGAGCAGATTAGCACTAAAACAAAAATTAATGTTGTGAAAATCAAACTATTATTTCGAACAAAAACAAAAAAATTGAAACTTTTAATTCGACTTTTTAAATCACCAATTATAATTTCAAAATTAATTTTCATTTGGGAAAAGAAACAATAATTATTGCTTCAATATCGGCAGGATCAAAATTTTCCAGTTTTTTGGTTGATTGATTATACTTGTCAATTTGATTTTCAATCAAATTTAGTTCAACAGAATTTAAATTAAAAACATAAACAGAATTCTGTAATCGATAAAGATAATTGATAACTTGATCATAGTGACCAGTAACATTTAACATTAAATAATTCAGGGTTTCTTTCTGTTGCCTAGTCTCGCTTGTCTTTTCTTCTCCAACAATCGTCTCTTCCTCTTGATTTGCCTTTTTCTTTTTTTCTTTAGGTGGTGTATAAGTTTTCGTTTGAACTGTCAAACCCTCGTTTATTCCAATTTTTTCCAAGTATTGTATAAAGTCGACTTGATTATTCTCTTTAATCATAGCTCGCTCAATCATTTCAATATTTTCATCAAGCAGTTGTTTTTTTTCATTAAAACTATCAAACTGAGATTGTTCCCTGTTAATTTCTTCTATTTTCAATTTTTTCTCTTCAAATCCATCACGTTGCATGTAAACCTTTTTAATTAAAGGAACTGTGCCCAAAAAAAACACCACCAAAATCAGTAAGACAATGGCAATTAGATAATAGAGCATTTTTTTTCCGCCTTTTGTCATTTTGTTTTTCTAGTTTTCAAATCAATATTAATTTCAAATGTTGCATTTTCGCTGGAAGTAAAATTTGAAATTGGAATATCAACTTTTTCAAACCGACTTTCTAAGTTTCCTTGCATTTCCAAGAGATCAGCTCTAGTTTTTGCCAACCCTTTAATCGATAAAATATTTTCATTAATTTTAATTTGTCGGAAAAACACCCCCTTGGGAGTCAGTCGGTTAATTTCTGTCAGAATATCGCTATAAGCCAAGCGATCTTGAAGACTTTTTTCTATTTTTGAAATATCACCATAATAGTTTTCCACTCGAACTTTAGTTTCATGAATTATTTTAGAACTACCACTGGAAATCATTTGCTGAATATTTTTTTCTAAACCATTACTTTCAATTGATATAATAAAAATAACTGCGCTTAAAAAAAGCATAAAAACAACTAAGCCAACTAAAAGCAAAATCGCCAGCTTTATTGCCACACCAATATTATTTCTCTCCCTCAATTCATCTTTGATTTGAGGGGGTAATAAATTCATTATAACCTCCACCTGAATTTAATTTTATTTTTTATGATAGTTTTTATTTTATGCCCTTCAACAAAAAACACTTTTTTCAGTCGATTTTTTTAACAAACTTATTATACCATATTTTATAAAATTTCCAATTTATTGTACAATATCCCCAACTGTTCTAAGTCTAAAGATAGGTAATCCAATATTTGACTTTTCCTTCTCCATTTACATAGTATATAATAAATACTGTCTAGAAAAAAGCAACATCCATGGAAAAAAAATCACTATCGAAAAAAATAGAGTTTGAAAGTCATGTTTTAAAAGTCTGCAAAAAAAATGAGCAGTTACCTTTTATTAATGCTTTTAAATTTGAACCACCATCTGCTCAAGAAGATTATTTAGGAATTTTAGTAGGAATTGTTCAAATCTTCGACTACAGCGAAAGTTCAGCCTACCTTCCGAATTTGATTAGTCAAGTCATCAAAAAAGAATATTATAGTAATCGCAAGCGGTCAGCTGAAGATTCCTTTGAATCCGCTTTACATAAAGTCAATCTGGCTTTAACCGAATTAGCCCAACATGAAGTGATTCAGTGGCTTGGTAAAACTCATGCAGTCATCGCAGCTATTGCCAACGATGAAATATTTTTCACTCAAGCAGGCGGTGGAAAAATCTTATTGATTCGTGATCAAAAAATTAACGAAATTAGCCGTGGTCTTGACGACGGTGAAGGCGATGGCCATCCAATTAAAACTTTTTCTAATGTTTCAAGTGGGAAAGTTATTCCAAATGATAAAATTATCTTCGCCAATGAATCAGCCATTGATTGTTTGGGTTGGGAAAACCTAAAAAGACACGCTAAAGCTTTTAATAGCTCGGAATTTGACAATTTAATCAGTTCAACCGTTGAATTGGAAACAGACAACTCTGCATTGATAACAATTAATATCTTCGAAAGTCGTCCGCTAGTGAAGAAAATAACTCCCGAGCAAGAAAAGGAAGCCAACCTTAAAAATAACGATGAAATTAATTTTTTTGGGAAAAAAGATGATCTCAAAAAAGAAATTACGGAAAACAAAAAATTAGCAACCACGCCAACTATCAATGACAATGGTAATTCGTTAACACCAAAAGTCAAACAAACAAAATCAATTGAAGATACAGTCGGAACAATAAAACAAGAAATTTATATTAAAGAAAACGAAGAAAATGACATTCCTAAAGTTAAAATCAGTGAAAATAAATTGCTTGATCTTCTTAAAAATATTTTAGAAAAATTATCCTTTTTGAATTTAGCTTTTTTAAAGCAAAAAATAGGCGAAAATCTGATTTTTATTTTGAAAAAGATTAAAAAAAAAGAAATGAATCAAGTGATTTTCAATCAAGTCAAAAAAACCGCCGATTTTTCAAAGAAAAAATTCACTAAAATATTAGATTCATCGAAAAATATACCTTCCAGAATTTTTAATTTTTCAAAAAATACCGCTTTTAAGCAAAACGCTTTTTGGAGGACAAAAGAAACACTCAGTCCAATTAGTAAAAATGATTCGGAAATTAAAAGAATAGAGGCGCCAAAAATTCAAGGACGATTAGAAATCGCCAAGAATTTTTTTATTGCTAAAAATACTACTAGTTTAGAAAAAATAAAAACCTTTAAAGATAAATTAATCTCCAATTCAGACTTCCTCTTTAAAAAGAAAAATCTGTTAGGAAAAAAAGGAACTAAAATATTTTTCAGCTTGATAGGAACCATAACTATTATTGTAGCGCTTGTTGTTATCAAAAGTTTTTGGCAATTTATTCATAAACCGATAAACAACAATATTTCAACTGAAAATCAAATAGGAAATCAAATTATGGAATCAACCCAATCAAAAATCGAATATGAAATTGTTGAAAAATTAAACTCAAAAGTTATCAGTACAACCATACTTAAAGACGAAATTTTTTCACTCACCGAAGATGGAAATTTTTTTAGTCTGGATTTAACCAATAATGATCTCAAAAAAATTGATCTTGATAATAACATCCCCAAATCCAAAGTCCTTGCCTCAATGCCCCCACTACAACTCATTTTTATTGTCAGCAATCAGACAGTTTTTTCTTACAGCCCAGTAACCAAAAAGTTTTTTCCAAACAATATTGCCATTCCTGAAAACTCAATTATTTCATCGGCCGATACTTACTTAACCTATCTGTATTTACTAGCTGAAAATAAAAAAGAAATTTATCAGTTTCCTCGAGCTCAAGGCGGATTCGGTGAAAGAAAAGTTTGGTTGAAACAACCATTAGATATGGAAAATCCCAAAAAAATCGCCATTAGCGACTCAATCCTAATCGCTGATAAATTTGGTGCTTTAGAAAAATATTTTTCCGGAAAAAAAGAAAATGCTTTCAACTTTGACCACCAGTTTTCTGATCCTCAGGAAATTTTCATTCGTCCCATTCCCGGAACAGAAAATTCATTAATCCTAGCTCAAAAGGAAGGAAAAATTTATCAAATTAACAACCAGGGAAAAGTTGAAGAAGAATACTTCAATCCGGATTTTACTAACGCTCTTGGATTTGATTTCTACCAAAAGGAAAATGCTATCTATATTTTTGGCGAAGATGGAGCAATAATGAAAGCCAGACTCCAATAAAAACTCATCCTTAACTTTCATCACTCATTTTCTCTCATCCCCAAATGAGGTTTTTCAATTTCAAGATCCTTAATTTCCAAACCTTCCTCACTTTTGGTAATTCGCAAGATATCTTTGTCTATCTTTTTAAATTCTCTATGGGAATTATTAAAGTGACTCACCGTTATTGCTAAGCTGTTGCCCAGTTTTTCATGATAATTATCATAGCTTCTTAAATGTTTTTCCAATCTCTCCACATTTTTCTGAATCTTCTTGGCCGATTCTTCAATTTCCAACGCTCGTAATCCCTGCAAAACTGTCTGCAAATAAGCCAAAAAAGAAGTTGGAGAAACAATGATTACATGTTTTTCCTTAAAAGCATAATCAATCAAGTCACGGGAAGAAACTTGAGCGGTACCTACTTTATTTACCAAAAGATCATAATAAATCGATTCAGAAGGAATAAACATAAAAGCAAAATCAACTGTTTTTTCTCCCGGTTTAACATATTTGGCTGTTTCATCAATTCGATTTTTAAGATCTTGTTTAAATCTTCTCTCCCATTCAGCACGACTATCAGAGTTGGAACAATTAAGTAATTGCTCATAATTCTCCAATGAAAATTTTGAATCAACAGGAATAATTTTTTCCTTAACAAAAATCACCGCATCAACGATTATTCCATCTTTAAATTTGTACTGCATCTGATAACTATTTGGAGGTAAAACATTTTTAAGCGTTTCTTCAAGATAATATTCTCCCAAAATTCCTCTTTGCTTGGGATTTCTCAAAATGTCCTGAAGGTTTTTCAACTGTGATGAAAACTCAACTACTCGCTGATTGGTTTCATCTAATTTGGTCAATTTTTCCGTTACTTGCCGGATCATCAATTGAGATTGTTGGCTAACTTGCCCTAAAATTTCCCTGCTCTCTCGGGAAAGATCTTGAATAAAACGATTGTTTCCTTCTAATTGACCTCGAGTTAAAGAATGGGCTTGATTGAGTTTCTGATCTACCATCCGATTAGTCTCTGCCATTTGGCGATCAATCGTTTGAGTCAATTGACCTATTTGACGTTGAAGAATTGCTATTGACTGTGAATCATCTTTCAAATTTTGGAATTGGTTAATTTTTTTAATCAAAAAAAACACCATACCGGATGCCAATATTAACAAAATTACTGCAAAAAATATTAAATAATTCTCCATAATCTTCAAAAAACTTATTTATCTCTGTTTATTGTTTTAAATAATTTAGCAAAGGCCAATTTTTAATTTGCTCCATTTGAAGTCAATTTCAGCTTGAATTTCTCGAAAAATCTCTTCCTTGTTTTTCAATGCAAAGAGATGTTTAAATCTAGCTTGGGTGGCAAGAAAATCAGTTGCTGGAAGCTTTTCCTTGGGAAAATAATTTATTTTCGTCAATCCATTCTCAACTTCATAAAGTGGCCAAAAATTAGTTTCCACTGCCAATTTAGCCACCTCGATTGTTTTTCCCATTGGAAATTTCCAAACATTGATACAAGGAGAAAAAACCAGGAGTAATTTTGGACCTTTGATTTCAATTGCTTTTTTTACCTTGTTTTTAAAATCATCTAAATGACCAATACTGGCAGTAGCGGCATAGGGAATTCCATGAGCAACCGCAATCGCCATCAAATCCTTTCTTTGCTGTTCTTTGCCAAAAGTTTTCTTGCCAGCTGGTGAAGTTTGCGTGCTTGCTCCCAGTGGCGTAGCGCTGCTTCGCTGACCGCCGGTATTCATATAAGCACCATTATCATAACAAACATAAAGAAAATCATGTCCTCGCTCAAAGGCCCCGCTTAGAGCTTGAAGTCCGATATCATAAGTTCCTCCATCTCCGGCAAAAACTAAAAATTTAACTTCCTTCTCCTTAATTTTTTTCCGATTTTTCATCACTCTAAAAGCCGACTCAATCCCAGAAATCGTAGCCGCACTATTAGCAAAAGCGCTGTGAATATAAGGTATGTTCCAACTAGTATGAGGATAGATTGTAGAAGTTACTTCCAAACAACCAGTTGCATTTGAAACCACAACAGGATAATCAATGTTTTCTAGCACTGTATGAACAATAATCGGAATCGCACAACCCAAACAAGTCGATTTTCCAGCAACAAATTTCAGCGATTTTTTTTTAACAACCATTTTTAAAAATTTAGTGATTATTTCCTTTGAGAATTTATTAACCGATCTTTTCGAGAATTTAATTGATTAATATCTAATAATTTTTTGCGAAGAACTTCAGCTCGATTTGATCGCAATTTTCTTAAACTATCAGGAATTGTATAATTTATATTTCGAGGATCATCCTTTTTTGTAATAGTGTCTTCATCAAACCAATTGTCAGGTGCCACTCCTTCATTTCTAGTTAAATCAAAAAAATATTTATCATTAAAAATTGTCCACTTCACTACTGATGGATAACGATAATTCTTAAAATAATCATAAGGAAGACCGGCTGAAACAACTAATTTTCCGGTTTTTGAATCATAATAACTTCCACTAGTCGCCTCCAGTTGAAACCAATCCTTTGATTGGTCGTCATAGACCTCAACCCAAGCATGTCCTCCAATTTTACCACCAAAATCTACCTTTCCTGTTACCACTCTAACATTTTCCGCAGCCATTCCAGCCGAACGCAATGCAGAAACCAAAGTATAAGCCTGTGATTCACAATCACTTGCTACTTTGCCTTTAACGGGGTTAGTTGAAAGAAAAGGAGTTTGAGTTAGAAAAAAATTAGGCATTAACCACTTTTCTTCAGAACCATTAAGAATTGTATCTTCGACCCAAACCCAATCAACCGCTGTTTGATAAATTTTTTCATAATTACCAATCTGTGCAATCTGTTTAACAGCCGAATCATTCGGAGTAACATATGTTTGATAATTAGAAATTTGTTCCTCGGTAATTTGACTACTTGTATCTTTGGCTGCAATCTCTTCAACATATTTATCTGTTTCATTTAAACCCTCAATTCCTTTACTAACAGCTAATCTTTCCAATGAAAAATCTCTAATCTTTTCTAAAGGAAGCGCCTCTCGATTAGCTAGCAATCGCTTCGCTGGTTTTCCAAATTCGTCCTTTTTTGATATTAACTGATTATCTTTTTCCTTTACCAAATCATCTTGTCTACCAAATTTAAACAAAAAAAATCCCAATAGAGTAAACAGAGAAAAGACCAAAAATAACAAAAAAAATTTTTTCATTCTTTATTATCTATACAAAAAAATCTTAAAAAATTTTTTCTAATTTTGCCTTAAAATAGAATCGTTTTGGATTTCTTTTCCTAAAAAAATTCTCTCAACATCTTCCTCTGATATCTCCGCTCCACCCAAACCGAAGACAAAACTTTCCACTTTTTTACTCAAAGTCGTCTCTACCTCCCCCGCTAAAACTTGAGTCGCCCCAAAAGAAAGATTCCGATCCAAAACAATTACTCGATCAACCTTGGCCAGTGCCTTCCTGATTTCTGCAACTGGAAAAGGTCTAAATGAAATAATCTTCAATAGGCCAACTTTTTTATTTTCAGTTCGCAATTTATCCACCACCTCTTTAATCGTTCCACAAATTGAACCCAATGCGACAATCACCGTCTCTGCTCCAGAAATTTTATAGTTTTCAATAGCTTGATAATAACGATCAGTCAATTTTGAAAAATTATCAAAAACTAATTGTTCTTGAACCAATGATTCATCAAAAACTTTTTTTAATTTAAATCGAAATTGATAATAGTAATCAGGCATTGCAAAACTGCCAAAAGTTTTTGGCTGAGAAAAATTTAAAAGACTCTCCTTTGGCTGATAATCTCCCAAAAATTTTTCAGCAAAAGCATTTTCTAAGACATTAAGATTTTCCATACTATGAGAGACTACAAAACCATCAAAATTAACCGCTACCGGCAAAAATATTTTTTCAGCTATTTTAAAAGCCATTAAAGTCAAATCATATGCTTCTTGAACATTTTCAGCAAAAAGTTGCAACCAACCGCAATCCCTCATCATCATTGCATCTGAATGATCAACATGAATATTGATCGGCGCTGAAATCGCCCGATTGGCAACAGCCATTACTATTGGTAACCTTAAAGCCGAAGCAATTGGCAACACCTCCATCATATACATAATACCCTGACTACTTGAAGCAGTTGCCGTTCGCACTCCCGCTGCGCTTGAACCAACGCAAGCGCTAATCGCACTATGTTCTGATTCAACTTGAATCAATTCAGTATCGACTTCTCCGTTTGCTACTTTTTTGGAAAAATATTCCACCACTGGTGTTTGCGGAGTAATCGGATAGACAGCCATCACTGCCGGCCTAGCCTGAGTAATCGCCAATCCGACTGCCTGACCACCTGTCAAAACTAAATTTTTATTATTTTTTTTCATTAACTAATTTTTATAAAAATCATTTTATCCGATTTATTCCTGTGCTTTAAACGAAACCGATTTTAATTCTTTGATTTTATGATACAGATTAAAAAACACAATTATTGCATATATTCCAAAAAACAAAGAAATGGGAAAACTGAGAATCGAGCTGATTTGTTTGGGAAAAATTTTAAGTACCCATTCAATAACAAAATTAATCAATAAAAATATTCCCATAATTCCAAGCACTTGCCAACCAAAACCAGCTACCAATTCTTTACTTCTTTTAAGTGCTACTCCACCCTTTAATCCTTCATCGATATAAACCCAGCTTGAAAAAGAATACCTAATAGCAAAAATTATCCCCGGAATAATAAAAAGAATAAGCCCGACCAAAACCCTTAATCCAACCAAAAGACTAACATAAAAGTAACCAGAAAGATACTGCTTTGCTTCCTTAAAAATATCCAAAACTTTTAAATTGGTTTTTCGATCTTTGACAATTAAAAACAGAGAACACTGAGAAAGCAAGGAAACATAAATTAAGGCGATAAAAACTACTAAAAAAAGAGTAATTATGGTAATAGCTGCAGTTTCAGAAATTGACAAACCGGACCAAATCGAGCCGGAAATCAGTCCATTAACAGCAGTAACACCACCAAAAATCATCAAAAACAAAACAGGGATAGCTAAAACAGCAAAAATCAAACCAAGCATCACCAACTGAACTTTAAGCATACTTTTCCAAAGTACTTTTAAGTCTTCCCAAGATTCTTTGAAAAGTCTTGGAATGTCCAGTCCGTTACTTGCCGATTCACTGCTCACGGGCAGATTTGTTGAATTTTCCATTTTATTTTTAAATTAAAGTTCATTAATCAATGAATATCATAACCTTGCTCCATTGCCAAAAGATTTTGAACCATTTTTTTTGAAGAAATTTTTGAAGAGTATTTTTCTTTAAAAACTTTTTTTAGAGTTTCCAATTTAATAATTTCCGTAGCAAAAATAAACCGCCCCAACATAACCACATTGGGACGATTTTCACCAATTATTTTTAGTGATAGATTTTGCGCATCAACCACTATAAAATTTGCCTTTCTGCCCAATTCATTCCAAAGTTGATGTTTATTTTTCTTGCTGTTTATTATCATTTGATCATGACCCTCAATTCCAGCAAAAACATCAACCGATTTAAGCAAATCTTCATCCATTACAATTGCTACATCCGGATCAACAATTGCTTCTCTGGTTCTAATGGGATCAGTAGCCATGCGAAAATAGGCCTTGATTGGAGCCCCGCTTCGCTCTGGTCCAAATTCAGGAAATGCTTGAACATACTTTCCTTCTTCAGCTGCCGCCAAAGCAAGAAGTTCAGCCATTGATTTAACACCTTGACCACCACGACCATAAATTATTACTTCAAAACGATTTTTGTTTTTCATTAATAAACTACTTTAGGAAGAAGATACCACATCTTCCTTATTCTATCATTATTTGGAAATTTTTGCCAATTCATCATCAAGCATCTTTTTAATATCCGCCTCTTTCATTGCTCCTCCAACAAAACTCTCACCAATAAAACCTGATGGGGTTCCGGAAATTCCGAATTCCTTAGCCAAATTTTCGTCAGTTGAAATTTTGTCCTTAAAATCGGCATCAGCACCACATTGATTAAACTGTTCTAAGTTTAAACCAATTTGCTTGGCATATGGAACAAAAGAAGTGAAGTCTTTACCTGTGCCCCAAGTTTGTTGATTAGCATAAAGAGCATTGGCCATTTCCCAATAACGTCCTTGTTTACCAGCACACAAAGCAGCCATCGCTGCATTTCTGGCCTGAGAATGAAAACTAAGAGGAAGATTCTTTTGAACAAAAGCGATTTTGTCTTTATAATCAGGAAAAACTTTCATTGCCGCTTCATAGAAAGCTTTGCTGTATGGACATTGAAAATCACCGAAAATAATTACTTTCAATGCAGCATCTTTGTTTCCAAAGATCTTGTCGTCTTCACTAATTTCCGGCATTTTTAAATATTTTCCAACTGGAGCTCCCAATGCGGAAGTATTCAAGACAAACTTTCCATCTTTTTCATCAAAAATCGAGCTGGCACCACCTTCGTTATAAAATGATGAATCCTTCACTTTTTCATCGAAAATAAAAGCCGGAATTGAACTAATTCCATATTTTTCCACCAACTGTTTTCCTTCAGCTGAATCATAATCAACCTCCTTTGCTACCATGGTAGGCACGAATTTTTTCATCCATTTAAGAATTTCGGTTGGATCACACTTCGGACATTCCTTTAGCATGTCACTATTAACTCCCAAAACTTTAATCTCCAAAATTGGATCTTCATAAGAAACCCAGGTTTTGCCATCGCTTTCAAAAACTTCGGCATTTTTCAACGCTCTGGCCGAATAACCACTCTTGGTTAAAAATTGAACCACATCGACAAAAATACTGCCAACTGAAATTCCGGCTAAAATAATTGCCAAAGAAAATAAATTCTTGATCCTTCTATTTTGCCGATCTTTCTCTTGATTTTCATAAAAAGTCGGACTATTAGATTCACTGATTCCTGAAAATTCACTCTTGGTAATATTTATTTCTTTAATTTCTGCCCCTCCTTCATTTTTTTGCTCTTGTTCCATTTTTGTAAAATTTAAATTTATAACTTTAGTCTTAGATTAGTCTTTATTTATTTCTAATTTCCACAACTTCCACCGCTAGGAACAGTTGCACTAGTCGAACCATCATCAGGAGTTGCTTCTTCCTGATTTGTTCCAGCTTCTTTGTTAGTTTTATCAGCAGCTGCCGTCGGAACCGGATCTTTATTCAGATTAATATTTGATTTCAAATTTGCCAATTTATAGTCCTCAAAACCAATTGTCACCGATTTAAAAAGTTGCGATTTAATTGCGATTCCCAAAAAGAAACCGACTAAAAAAATAAAAGCTATTCTTAAACGCTTATCCCTCTGTTGTTGATTTTCTCTAAAATCAAGACCCTCCAACGGTTTGTTTTCAATTTGATCCATTTGTTGATTTTTTAATTTATTATTTTCTTGAGCTGATAAAAAGTTAGCATTTTAACTAATTTTATTCAATACTTGACAAGTAAGACTCAAAATGTCTTGAATAATTGCCAAAAACGACTATTTATCGTATGCTAAAAATGTTAAAATTCATCAATAATATTTATGACAATTATCCAGCGCCGTTTAATGCTTTTGTTTTTTTTCCTCCTGTTCATTCTAACCGCTCCGATTATCATTCTTTTTGCTCAAGGATACCGTTTTGACAGCAATGGAAAAATATTTGTTTACAGCGGATCAATCACTATTAAAAGTATTCCTTCTTTAGTTGATATCTCAATTGACGGAAAAGAATATCCACAAAAAAAACTCAAAATCATCAATAATTCTTATACAATCGGCGGTCTCCGTCCCGGAAAACATACTATCCGTTGTGAAAAACCTGGTTACACCAGTTGGGAAAAAACCATTAAGGTCACTTCCGGCATCTCAACTGAATTTTGGAATGTCATTCTTTTTCCGCTTGATTCAAGTTTTCGAAAACAAACCACCTTTGATTCTCAACCGGTCGATCAATTCTTTCTCTCACCCAGAAACAACAACGAATTGGTTTATTTAAACCAAACGGCAGACAAAGTTTCAGTAAAACTGCTTGACACTAAAAAAAATGAAACCATTGAGATTTTCAATAGCACTGACTTAATCCTTCTCAAACCCGAAGAAAAGGAAAATGTTGAATGGAGTAGCGACAACAAAAGCATTTTAATTCCTTTCAGAAAAAAAACCGCTCCGGAAGAAAAAGAATATGTTGTTGCAAAAATCAAGAAAGATCAATTGGAAAACGATATCTATCTTTCCACACTATTTGCTCAAAAAAATGATCACTTGGCTAATTCCGCTAAAATCAAAACTAATAACAATTTAAAAACAAAAGTTGATGAATCTAGCTCGAAAATTTTCAAAGTTCGTTGGATGTTTGACAAAAACAATGAATTAGTCATTTTAACCAACGACAAAAAACTTTATTATTTGAACACCGAAAAACCTGAAGAAAAAATCCTTCTAGACGACAACGTTAGCGCTTTCAATTTTGCCGGCAATCGAATTTATTATACTCAAGCGCCAAACCATTTGGTTTGGGAGATTAAAAACAATGATCCTGAAACCAAAAGACAAATCACCTACCAACCAATTGAAACTCATGCCGATTTTGTGCAATTGGATGTTTACGATGAATATCGAATCGCTATTCAAACCCAAGAAGGATCACTGACGCTTTTCAATCAGGAAAAAGAAACCGCTGAAGTCCGTTATGATCAGCTTGGACAAAATATTAAAGGAATTCAATTTTCAAACGACGGGAAAAAACTGCTTTATTGGACTGAAAACGAAATTTGGTTAGCCATTCTTCGAGACTGGGAAGTTCAACCGACCAAAACCAAAGGTGAAAAAATCTTCATTACCCGCTTTTCCCAGCCAATCAAAAATGTCCAATGGATGGAAACCTATGAAAATATTGTTTTCAATGTCGGAAAATTCCTCAAATCAGCCGAAATGGATAACCGCGACCGAGTAAATATTGTTGATATAATGACTTTTCAAACCACTCCGGCTGATCGAGAGATATTTTACAACAAAAACAACCAAACACTCTTCTTTATTGACTCTCCCGAAAGGAAAATCAACTCCGCCCTGCTAATTGAAAAACCAGGAATTCTAGGATTTTAACAATCAGCTATCAACCAATCAAGATTTAAACAAAAAAACTGAACTCGGTTATTCAATAACCGCCAAAATATCTTCAGCCTTCAAGAGCAAATATTCTTCTTTGTCAATTTCCAACTCACTGCCACTATATTTGGCAAAAATCACCTTCACTCCTTTTTTAATTTTTTCATCAATTTTCTCGCTATTTCCAACTTCAATCACTTCGCCTTCCTGAGGTTTTTCTCCGCTTACGGTTTCAGGAAGCACAATGCCGGAGCTAGTTTTCTTTTCCTCCTTTTTGATCTTGACCAGGATATTCTCCCCGATCGGTTTGATTTTTTTCATATTTTTTAACTTTTAAATGTTAACCTTTTTAGCAAACAGAGTTGCTGACTGCTAAAAGATACCATAAACAGAATACGACTGTCAACTGGAAATTATTTCAAAAATTTGCCAAAAGTCAGTCTTAGTAATATAATGGAAAAGTAAATATCATAAAAACCTAACAAGGAAGCGTGCGCCTTGTTTTCTTTCTTCCAAAGAAAGAGGTTGCGGAAAGATAAAATCACTGTTTATTTTTGGTTTTTAGAAGATTAGACAGTTGAATAATTTCCGCCGGAAAGGATTCCGTAAAAATCTAGAATTAAGTGATAAATCAAGGTGGAACCGCGGAACAACCGCCCTTGAAAAGAATGAAGATTCTTTTTAAAGGCGGTTTTTTAATTTAGAATTCCGTTGCCAATTAATAACTAATATTTGCTGTGGTTAGCTGTTATATGATTTTAGCCAGTTAGAATTAATTTTGATTTAAAAATTGTAATTTATAATTTATTATTATTCTCATCTCTATGTTTAAACTCTACAACACTCTTTCTGGAAAAAAAGAAGGATTCAAAAGTCTTGAAACCGGCAAAGTTAAAATGTACACTTGCGGACCTACTGTTTATGATTATGCCCATATTGGCAATTTAGCCGCTTATCTTTATGCTGACACTTTACGTCGAACATTAGAATATCTTGGTTATGAAGTTCGTCACATTGTCAATATTACCGATGTTGGTCATTTGACCGATGATGACATTGGCCAAGCAGATAGCGGTGATGAAAAAATGATTAAAGCCGCCAAACGAGAAAACAAAACCCCTTGGGAAATTGCCGAATTTTATACCGAAAAATTTTTTTCTGATATTGAAAAACTAAACATTCGCAAAGCCAGCTATTATCCTCGTGCTACCGCCCACATTCCTCAGATGATCAAAATCATCGAAAAGCTAATAGAAAAAGGTTTGGCATACGAAAAAAATGGCAATGTTTTTTTCGATGTGGAAAAATTTTCCGACTATGGCAAACTTTCCAAAAAAAAATTAACCGATCTCAAAATTGGCAATCGCTTGGAAGAACATCCGGACAAAAAAAATCCTTTCGATTTTGCCCTCTGGCTCAAAGCCCCAAAAAATCACTTAATGCAATGGGATAGCCCTTGGTCCAAAGGTTATCCTGGTTGGCACATCGAATGTAGCGCAATGAGCATGGAATATCTTGGCCAAACACTTGACATTCACACTGGAGGCGAAGATCACATTTTCCCTCACCATGAAAACGAGATTGCCCAATCGGAAGGTGCCACTGGAAAAACCTTTTCCCATTTTTGGTTTCATAACCGTTTTCTTTTGGTTGATGGCGCTAAAATGTCAAAATCAAAAGGCAATTTCTATCGACTTGATGACATTTTGGCGATGGGTTTTGACCCTATGGATTTTCGGCTTTTGGTTCTTTCTGGACACTATCGTTCTGGATTAAATTTCACCCAAAACAGTTTAAAACAAGCACAAACTAATCGAAAAAAAATCGAGCGCTTTGTCAGTGAATTGAAAAAAATTGCTAGCCAATCAGTTAAGTCAACCAACGAAGAATTTTTAAATTTAAATGAATATCAGACTCGATTTGACCAAGCAATTAAAGATGATCTTAATACCCCACTAGCGCTAAGTGTAGTTTATGAACTAATTCTCCAAATCAATAAAAAAATCATTAACAAAAAATTCACTTCGACCGAAGCGGAAAAAGTTTTAAATTTTTGGAATAAGATCAATAAAGTTCTTGGATTAAAATTTGAGGAAAAAACCGCCAACCTTCCCGAAACAGTCAAAAAACTGGTTGCTGAGCGGGAATCAGCCCGAAAAAACAAAAACTTTTCTCTTGCCGACCAACTTCGGGACAAAATAAAAAATCTCGGATATCAAGTTGAAGATACTACCGATGGTCAAGTTGCTAGAAAAATAAAAAAATAGAGAGATACTATGATTAATGATTAATGATTAGTTAAAAAACAATCACTTCTTTTTTTATGTTTTCTTACCAACAACAATCCAACCTTTCTAAATTCTTTCTTCTTGGCTTAATCACTTTAAGCAGTTTTTTCTGTTTTTCCACTTCAACTCAAGCTGGCAATCCTACCCAGTATGTCACAGTCCATAATCCCTACACCCGACTGAGTGGTAGCCCCTCGGGATACTATGCTTTCGGTTCTACGTCACAGTGGTACAGTGGATACTACAACAGTGACTATCTTACAAGGGTTTTTATTCCACCTGGAGCAACAAAGGTTGATTTATTAATTCGAGATGCTACCGGTAATGTGGTTGTCGCCCGTCAGGGTGCCTTCCCCGTAGGCGAGCCGGATCCAAACAATACGAGCGTAGTGTGGGATGATGAATATAGGCTTTCCGCTTTGGAAGGTGCCGACTGCTATGTGATGAAAACCGGTATGGACCAGCTCTATGTTTTAAAGGATTCTTTTCTCTCTCCAACGGGTCTTCCTGTCGATCGTGGGAATTGGCTGTATATCAAGTTTGGCGGTGGAGAGCCCAGTTGGTATTACAACATTGAATGGGCTGTATCGATTTACCCGACAGAAGTCGATAGCTACAATTACTGGTGGGACAATTATGGTTCCAATCCTGATGGTTCTATCAATTGGGAAAAAGATATTGAATCAGTCTATCAATATCACGCTAAACTAAAAGGCGATCTGGACGATGACGATGATGTGGATGCTAATGATTATTCAATTTTTCAAATAAATTACAAAAATACTGATCAGAATAATATCGCCAATCTTGATGGAAGATCACCAGTAGATGCCAATGACTATGCGATTCTTCAAAAAAGATATACGGGAAGTAAATAGTAGTAGAAAAGAGAAATCACTTTTAATCAATAATTTTTCTGAAAATTTTTAGAATGACAAATATATGCGCCTAAAACAACCAGCGCTTTTCTTGGCTCCAATGGCCGGCATTACTGATCTGCCCTTCCGTTTAATCTGCCAAGAATCGGGCGCTACCGCCACCTATTCTGAAATGATTAGCGCCGCTAGTCTCTTTTATAATTCCCAAAAAACCAATAAAAGCTTTTCTTTGATGAGCACTTGCTCAAAAGAAAAAAATTTTATCATTCAACTTTTCGGTTCCAATCCTCAGCATTTCGAACATGCAACTCAGTTAATCGAAAAACTACCAAATAAAAAAAATTTTGGAGAAGCTGACAAAGCGATACTGGCCCAACCCGACGGTATTGACATTAATTTTGGTTGTCCAGTCAAAAAAGTATTCAAACAAAAAGCCGGCTGTGCTTTAATGAAAGAAATGGTCCTTGCAAGAAAAATCATTCAAGCTGTTACTGACAACACCAAGCTACCAGTTTCCATTAAAATTCGAGCCGGCATTGAAAAAATTTCCGCTTTGGATTTTCTTAAGTCTATTGCCGATCTTCCTTGGCAAACTGTCATTGTTCATGGTCGCACTTTTTCTCAAGGGTTTGTCGGCGAAATTGATCTTGAGTTAATCAAAAAAATCAAGATTTTATACCCTCAAAAAACGGTAATCGCCAATGGAGGAATTTTTTCGCCTGAAAAAGCTAAAGAGGTTTTAAAAAAAACTACTGCCGACGGCTTGGCTATCGGCCGTGGAGCTTTGGGTAATCCTTTTATTTTCAGTCAAATTAAAACTTTTCTTAAAAAAAATAACTACCAAAAAACAAGCGAAAAATGTATCCAAGAAGTTATTAAACGTCATCTTAACTATTTTAAAAAATATTGTGAAACGAAAAATTTTCAAGAACTAAAAAAACATCTTCTTTGGTATTTGAAGAAAAATCATTTTCCAAAAGAAAAGAAACTTTTAGTGGCTCAAGCAAAAAGCTGGAAAAAACTTCTCAAAATCTTCTAGTATCTCAAAATTCTTTTCGTCCATCAATCGCACTGGACAGCGTAATTTCATCAGAATGCTCAATGTCTCCGCCAGTGGCAAGACCTCGGGCTAAACGTGTCACTTTAATGCCCATTGGCTTGATGATTCGAGCCAAGTATAATGCCGTAGTATCACCATCAGCTGTCGGATTGTTGGCTAAAATAACTTCTACAATCGCTTCTTTTTCCAATCGTTTCTTTAACTCATCGATTTTCAATCCAGCCGCTTCATTTTTGCTCATAATCGAAAGATTACCACCTAAAACGTGATAAAGTCCGTAATATCTTCGAGTCTTCTCGATGGCAATTACGTCCAAAGGTGTTTGCACCACGCAAATAGTTTTTTTGTCCCGTTTATTGTCAAGACAAATTTCACAAAAATCTCCTTCGCAAATATGAAAACACTTTTTGCAAAAGCGAACATTATTGCGAAAATTTAAAAAACTTTTTTCGAAGCTTTCCAAAAAAGCTGGTTCCTGCTTGAAAAGATACAGCACCAAACGCTCAGCCATTTTAGGACCGATTTCCGGTAAATTGGAAAAATGTTTGATTAGATTTTGAAATGATTTGGGAAACACAGAAAGTTATAATTTTATATTAAATAAAATAAAATCTGAAACATCTAAAACGTAAAACAAATCAATAAAATAAAGTAAAATGCTAATTCTGAAATTTCTCTAGCGACTGAAAGGCGGTGTTTTCCTGAGCAAAATAAAGTGACACTTTGCCAACCGGGCCATTGCGATGCTTGGCCACAATCACATCAACAATATTAGCTCGTTCCGTCTCAGGCTTTTCTCGATCCTCACGATATAAAAACATCACCACATCCGCGTCTTGTTCAATCGATCCTGATTCACGCAAATCAGAAAGTTTTGGAATTTGAGGACTGCGACTTTCCACCGCTCGAGAAAGCTGAGAAAGCGCCACGATCGGCACATTAAGTTCTTTGGCTAAATTTTTGAGTCCCCGAGAAATTTCTGAAATTTCTTGCACCCGATTATCGCTAGAACGATTGCTTCGACCTTCCATCAGTTGCAAATAATCAATAATCAACAAACCTAACCCTTTTTCTGACTGAAGCCGCCGAGCCATAGTTCGCATTTCCATAATATTAGCCGTAGCCGTGTCATCAATGTAAATTGGCGCCTCCGAAAGAATTCCCATTGCTTCTCCGATTTTCTGAAAATCATCTTCCTCTCCATCACTTTGAAGATTGCCGGTTCTTAAATTCCAAAGATTAACTCCTGACTGAGCCGAAAGCATTCGATCCACCAGCTGGTCAGATGACATTTCAAGAGAAAAAATACCCACTGGAATTTTCTCCTTAACTGCCGCATGACGTGCTAAATCCAAAGCGAAAGAAGTTTTTCCAATTGAAGGTCGAGCCGCTAAAATAATCAAATCTGATTTCTGCAATCCAGAAAGAATCCCATCCAAATCATAGAAACCTGTCGGTACCCCACGAAATTTATCCGCATTTTTATGCATTTCATCAATCCGATTGAAAGCGCTTTCCAAGAGTCGACTAATCGGATTAAAATCCTGTTTAATTGAATTTTGACTAACTGCAAAAAGTTTTTGTTGAGCTTCATCCAAAATTTCATCTAACGGACGGTCTTCTTGATAACCCATTTCCACAATTTCTGATGCTTCTTCAATTAGTCGTCTCAAAATTGCTTTTTTTTGAACCAACTTGGCATAAGAAACCACATTGGAAGAAGTAGGAACATAATTAATCAAATCAGTCAAATAGCCTCGCCCACCCATTTCTTTCAAAATACCCTTTTCCTTGAGTCGAGAAGAAACACTTAAAATGTCTATCGGTTGTTGTTCATTATAGAGTTCCAAAATAACCTCAAAAAGCTTGGCATGATTTTCTTTGTAAAAATCTTCCGGTCGAATAATGTCCGCAATTTTGACAATGGCATTTTTATCAATCATTACCGAACCCAAAACTGACATCTCTGCTTCAATGTTTTGAGGTGGGATTTTCACACCGCTTTGATAAAGAGAAGTTTTTCGTTTTTTATTTTTTTGCTCTTTTTCTCTTTCTTCCTTTTTAACCATTAATTTATATATTATTCAAATTCAAATCTTCTTTTAATTTCATTTCCTATTTTACCTTTTTATGTTTGATATTTACAAGCCCCGCCATCAACTATTTTTCCCTAGTTTTTCCACAATTAGCACCAACTCTCCCTTGATTTTATCTTTATTTAAGGAAAAATAATCGAAAATTTCAGTCACTGAACCAATTTTTATTTCCTCAAACATTTTAGTCAATTCCCTGCCAACCACCAATCTTATTGGTTGGTTAGCCTCTTCACTTAGTCTTTTGAGCAATTCCAAATTCCTAATTAGCCGATAAGGTGACTCGTAATAGCAGACCGGGTAGTTTATTTCAAGTAATTTTTTGAAAAAAGTTTCTCGACCTTTTTTGTTGGGCGGAAAACCAAAAAAAACAAATCGACTCAAGTTGATTCCCGCCACACTGATCAGCGTCGTCAGCGCAGTCGGCCCGGGAATGGGAATGATTTTTAATTCTCCTTCAGTAAAAGTTTTTCTTAATTTTTCAATCAATTCCCCACCCGGATCGGAAATTCCAGGTGTCCCGGCATCAGTCACCAAGGCTAAATCCTTGCCCATTTCCAACAACTCAATAATTTTTTCCACCTTCAAATTTCCGCTTTGCTGATGATAGGAGATAAGCGGTTTTTTGATTTGATAATGATCGAGCAAACGACTGGCTATCCGAGTGTCTTCACACAAAATCGCATCAGCTTTCTTTAAAGTTTCAATCGCCCGAAAGGTAATATCTCCTAAATTTCCAATCGGCGTGGCAACAATATATAAATTCATAAGATTGCTAAATTATTCTCCTGTTCCAAATTTTATATTCTCTACCGCTTTTCTAAATTTTTCTCCACGGTCAAATTCGTTGGCAAACATTCCAAAACTGGCACAACCCGGTGAAAGAAGCACAACTTCACCGGCCACCGCATTTTCACTTCCCACTACTACCGCTTCATCAATGCTATTAAAAATTCCTTCAATTTTCTCACTTCCGCCAAATTTTTCAATCATTTTTTTTAATTCCGAAGTGGCTGAACCTTCAAGTAAATAAACTTTTTTCACTTTTTCATTTTTAGCAATTTCTTCCGCAAAAACAGTTAGATCTAAATTTTTATTCGACCCACCAGCAATTAAATTGATTGGCTCGGTAAAAGCTTGAATTCCCTTGACGCCAGACTCGGGCGTGGTGGCTGTAGTATCATTATAATATTTCACACCTCCGATTTCTTTAATTAATTCTAATCGATGTTGAGTTCCGGAAAATCCCTTAACCGCTTCCCAAATTTTTTGAGCTTTAATTTCCAAAAAAAGACCAACTGCACTGGCAGCTAAAATATTGTTGAAGTTATGTTTGCCTTTCAATTTTAACTCCTCAATTCGACCTAACCGTTCCGTTTTTCCATTCCAATTAAAAATGATTTCGTCATTTCGAATAAAAACCACTCTTTCTGCAAAATTTTCCTTCTCAGAAAAAAAAGCCAAACGTTGTTTTAAATCTTTTAATTCAATGTCCCATAATTTCTCATCAAAATTATCAATATTCAACACTAAAAAGTTTTCAGCTTTTTGAAATTCAAAAATTGCTCTTTTATCACTGGCATATTCCGCCATATTATCATAATAATTGAGATGATCTTGAAATAAATTAACAATCACAGCGCCAAAAGGACTCACTTTTGCTCTTTTCAAAGCCGACAGGCGCCAAGAAGAAAGCTCAAACACTACAAAAGTTTCTTTGTCAATTTCTTTCAACTTTCCCATTACATTTTCTTGTCCAACCCCGACCAAAACCACCCTTTTTCCCGCTTTTTTCAAGATCTCAGCAATTAAAAGAGAAGTAGTGGTCTTCCCTTTGGTACCGGTAACTCCAATAATTTTTTTACTTGGACAATATTTGAAGAATAAACTGGAATCCATTTCAACCGGAATTTTTCTTTCCAAAGCTTTTTTTATTTTCTCGTTATCCCAACGAACCGCCGGATTTTTAATCACCATGTCCACTTTGGTAAAATCTTCCACTCGATGAATACCAGTGACAATTTTCAAGTTCTTCAATCCTCTCAACTTTTCCAAACTCGAAACCAATTCCTTGGCATCCTTAAGATCAGTAGCTACCACTTGAGCGCCCTGAGCCAAAAGCCACTTAATCATTTCCACCGCTCCGCCATGCAAGCCAATTCCCATTACAGTCACCTTTTTTCCTTTGAAGTTCATAAAATGATTTTAGTTGAAAAACACAAACTATAACCACAATTTTCCCGTTAAATCAACTAATCGGTTTGCATATCCCCACTCATTGTCATACCAACCGACAATCTTCACCAGATTTTTTCCGACTACATTAGTTAAGTCCAATTGAACAATACAAGAATGTGAATTACCGATGATATCTTTGGAAACCAATGGCTCATCCGTCACCTCCATTATACCAGCCAACTCATTTTCTGCCGCTAATTTTAAAGCTTTATTAATTTCTTCAACAGTCGTTTCCTTTTTTGTTAAAACTACAATATCGCTAATTGAACCAGTAATTGTCGGCACCCGAAAAGCCATTCCGTCAAATTTTCCTTTAAGCGTTGGAAGCGTCAAAGTAGCTGCCACAGCCGCTCCAGTCGTAGAGGGCACCACATTTTGAGCCGCCGCTCGACCCCGACGCAAATCCTTTTTGCCACCCGGACCATCAACCAACATTTGAGTTGCGGTATAACTATGGATAGTGCTCATCATCGATTTTTCCACTCCAAAATTTTCTTCAATCACTTTAATCATCGGTGCCACGCAATTGGTAGTGCAAGAAGCCATCGACAAAATATCATCGGCCTTAGTAATTTCTTTTTCATTGCAACCAATTACCACTGTTTTGACTGTCTCGTCTTTAGTTGGCGCAGAAATAATCACTTTCTTAGCTCCGGCTTTCAGGTGTTTTTGACAACTTTCTCGATCGGTAAAGATTCCCGTACATTCCAAAACCACATCCACTTCCAATTCTTTCCATGGCAAATTGGCAGGATCTTTTTCAGCTAAAACCAAAATTTCCCTTCCATCGATTAAAAATTTATTTTCTCGAATTTCCACTTTCTTATCATATTTTCCATAAGCGCTATCATATCTCAAAAGATAAGCCAAATTTTCCAATTCGCCCAAATCGTTAATCGCCACTAACTCCAAACCTTTTTCCAAAGCAATTTTGAAAGCTGATCGCCCGATTCTTCCAAAACCATTGATTGCAATTTTCATTTTATTTTCTTTAAAAATTATTTTTAAATTGATAAATTTAAAACTGATTTAAAAATTGAAATTCAATATTTAAAAATTATCATCCTAAATATCCAAATTAGCCACACTTTTGGCATGAGTTTGAATAAAACGTTTGCGCGGATCAACTTCATTGCCCATCAAAATTTCAAAAACTTGATTAGCCCTTTCTGCATCCTCAATTTTCACTTGCAACATTACTCGACGAGCCGGATCCATAGTCGTTTCCCAAAGCTGTTGAGGATTCATTTCTCCCAAACCTTTATACCGTTGAATATTAATTCCTGAAAAATTTTCTTCTTCTTTAGCGCCCTCAGCGTTTTTTGCTTCACCAGTCTCCTCAAATTCTTTGTTTTCCATTTCCTTATTTTCCATTTTTTCCAATTCCGATTTGGAAAGTTTTATTTTTTTCATCTCATTAAGAATCTCTTTTTTTTCAGCATCGGTATAAGCATAACGGACTTCTTTGCCTTTTTGAATCCGATAGAGTGGCGGTTGGGCAATGTAAATATGACCTCGAGAAATCAGCTCCTCAAAATGACGATAAAATAAAGTAAGCAATAAAGTTCTAATATGACTACCATCAACGTCAGCATCAGTCATAATAATAATTCGATGGTAACGCAATTTGTCAAAGTTTGTTTGTTCACCAATTCCCGCCCCCAAAGCAATCACCAATGACTTGATTTCTTGCGAAGCCAGCATTTTGTCAAGTCTAGCCCTTTCAACATTAAGAATTTTGCCTCGAAGTGGCAAAACCGCTTGAAACTGACGATTACGACCCTGTTTAGCACTACCTCCAGCGCTGTCTCCCTCTACAATATAGAGCTCCGAACGAGAAGCATCTCGACTGGAACAATCCGCCAGTTTACCCGGAAGTGTCATTCCCTCTAGCGCTCCTTTACGAATTACCGCATCTTTAGCTGCTTTAGCTGCCAATCTGGCTCGAGCCGCTAAAAAACAACGGCTAATAATCGCTTTAGCATCTTGTGGATTTTCTTCCAAAAATTCAGCTAAGGCCGATGCCATTACTGCATTAACCGCCGATCTAGCTTCAGAATTGCCTAGTTTTGACTTAGTTTGACCTTCAAATTGAGGTTCGGTCAATTTAACTGAAATTACCGCAGTCAATCCTTCTTCCACATCGTCAGCCGTCAACCCAGTATCTTTTTCTTTGATTAAATTGTTTTTGCGAGCATAATCGTTAAGCGTTCTAGTTAAGGCTGTTCGAAAACCGGTTTCATGCATTCCACCTTCAACCGTGTGAATATTGTTGGCAAAAGAGTAGACATTGTCCTTAAGACCATCATTATATTGCATCGCAATTTCAACCAATATTGTTTGTTCCTGTTTTTCAACATAAAAAATATTTTCATGAATCAACTCCTTGCCATAATTAAGATATTTGACAAAAGATTTTATTCCACCATCAAAGCAAAAACCGGCCCGCCGATACATTTCTGGCTTTTCCTCTCTTTCATCTATCAATTTAATAAAAACTCCTTTAGTTAAATAGGCTTGCTGACGCAAATAACTTTTAATCGTTTTCCAATTCCATTTAATTTCGGGAAAAATTTCCGGATCAGCTTCAAAAATAATCTTGGTTCCAGTATGTTTTGAAGTTCCGACCACTTTAACTTTTCCTTTGACATGCCCTCGACTATATTCTTGAGCATAAACTTTTCCATCTCGAGAAACTTCCGCCCGAGTATAAACTGAAAGAGCGTTAACCACGCTAACACCTACTCCATGCAAACCACCGGAAACTTTATAACCGGTCCTTTCACCGCCAAATTTACCACCGGCATGAAGTTTGGTTAGCACTGTCTCCAAAGCCGAAAGTCCAGTTTGCGGATGTTTGTCAACCGGAATTCCTCTTCCTCGATCTTCAACTGAAATCCTCTCTCCCGGTAAAATTTTCACTTCGATATACTTCCCATAACCTGCCATTGCTTCATCAATTGAATTTGAAACCACCTCCCAAATCAAATGGTGCAACCCGGCAGCTGAAGTTCCCCCAATATACATTCCCGGTCGCTTTCTTACCGGTTCCAAGCCCTCCAAAACTTGAATCGATTTTGCCGAATAATCATTTTTCTGAGTCGTCATTATCTTTTGGTTATTTTTATAATTTAAATCATTTACTTTACAAGAAAATAAAGTTCCAGCATCATAATCGCTCCCATTGCCAACATTCCATCCCACCACGTCAGCACCCGAAATGATTGCAACACCAAAATTACTACCGCCGCCAATGAAATAAGAAATCCTTGTCGTAAAGAAATTCCAAAATCCAAAGAAACTTCTTTGTTTCTTAATAAAGCTTTTTTCCTGACTTTTAGAAGCAATAATGAGAAAAAAGCAAAAACAAAAACAAAAACAGCTGCCAAAAAAGTAGCAATCATTGGAATGTTGAGTTTCTTCAACTCATCATCTTGATAAGGTGAGGTGAAAGATAAAAGAACAATGATTCCACCCAAGCCCAACAATAACAAAAATCTCAACGACCAAAAAACACCTTTTGCCATTCTGTAAAAATTAAACAACAAAAAACACGAAAAAACTTGCTTCGACCAGCCTAGCTATTATACACCATCAAGAACAAAAACTCAACTAAGATAATTATCAATTACTTCTTTTATTTTATAAGGTTTCTCATTCCTGACTTGGTGAAAAGTTTTGATATTGATATCCGCCAAAAGCCCGGAAATAAAAAATTGAACGCCCATCACTAAAAGGAATACACCGATCATCGGCCAAATTCGGTTGCCCAATGCCCAACCATAAAAAATCCGTTGAATCGCCATCAATAAAAGAATGGTTGCGCCAAGAAAAGAAAACAAAAATCCTAACCCACCAAAAAGATGCAATGGACGATTGGAAAACTTACGCCAAAACCAAACTGAAATCATATCTAAAAATCCTTTCAGAACTCGCTTATAGTTATATTTCGTTTGACCAGAAACTCTGGCTCGATGATTGACTTCAATTTCGCCAATTAGAAAACCGTTGATTTTGATGATGGCGGGAATAAACCGGTGCATTTCTCCATAAAGATCAATTCCTTCAAAGCATTCTCTTTTGTAAGCCTTTAGTGTGCAACCACTGTCTTGAATTCCATCGTTGATCAAAAGCTTTCTTAGTTTATCCGCTCCTCTAGACAAAAAACGTTTGGAAAAAGGATCCTGTCTATTTTTACGCCAACCAGAAACCACATCAAAACCTTCATCCATTTTTGAAAGTAGTTTGGAAATGTCAGCTGGATCATTTTGTAAATCACCGTCCATCGTGATAATAATTTCACCACTAGCCAATTTAATTCCCGCATCCATTGCCGCCGTTTGTCCAAAGTTACGCCGAAAAATAATCGCTTTTAATGGCCGAAGTTTTTTCAATTCCTCTCTAGTGCCATCGCTACTGCCATCATCAACAAAAATAATCTCCCCTTTTAATCCGTCATTTTTTAAGGCTGAAACAATTTCTCGATGCAAAATTGCCACATTGTTCACTTCATTGAACACCGGCACCACAATTGATAAAAATTTTTCTTTAGCACTCATATTTTTACTTTTCTAAATTTTTCCCACAACCCAAATTATAGCTCAAATTGATCAAAAAAGAAAGTTGAAGCAAATACCAAATTAAACATCATCCATTATACCCTTGACAAAAATTAAAATATTATTTACTATTAGCCACTGTGAAAGGAGGTGCCAAAATGACAGCACCAGAAAAAAATCCACCTAAATTGAAAAAAATTGAAGGTGGAAAAAAGAAAGAGGAAGCCGTCAAGACTGACGGCTGGGTAGTAAGTGTCGCCTCAAGACTTGAGGAGATACTAGAAAAAATGAGAATCAGGGATGAGCTAAGCGTAATATATCCCAAAAAAAATAAAAACACTTAGCCATCTCATCAACACTCCGCTTGTAATTATCACAATGCGGAGTTTTTTTCTGCTTGAAATTGCTTTATTTTTTCTAATGCCAATAAAACTGCATTACGCATTCGTTGTCTTAGATTTGTTTGGCCTTCTCTTTTAAATTTGTCCCGATCTTTATCAATCGAATTAACTTGAACTTCCAATTGCTTAATGATTTCATCATAAACATCCTTTTTTAAAAAATCGCACTCTTTCAATACACTTTCAACTTTTATATTCTTGCCAACCGTGGCCAAAATGGCTTCAGCCAAGTAACCGATTTTTTCGGAATTGAATGAAATAACAACTCGAGGGATAAATTCCAAATTTCTCAATTCCAAAGTTTCTGCCGATTTAAAATATTTAACTCGTCCCAATTTACCAATCCGAAGATCTTCCGCTATATCATTTAATTTCCTTTGCACCTGCGTATCGTCATTTGAAGAAGTGACATCGATACCCAAATAAACATTCTGACCATCCTTAGTTTCACCTTCTAGCACAAAATCAATCTTGTTAAACCGATCATCATAATCTTCGGTTTTGGTTATCACCATATCATCAAACAAAAAATCAGAAAGATAAGCTTCGAACATTTCTTCCAATAATATTCCTCTTTCCGTCTTGTCTCCATTTTCCGCTTTTTTTCTTTTTACTTGTTGAATATTAGCTTTCACTTCTTCTAAATCATAAACTTTTGCCTTAGCAAATTCCAAAAGAGTTTGCTGGCTCGAACGTTCCACTCGACTTTTCACATTCTTTCTTTCAAAAAGATCAAAAAGTTTTTGTTCCGCCTCAGTCAAGGACGGCTCTTTAGCCAAAACACCCCGCAAAAAACTATCTTCAATCCGATTCATTTTTTTTGATTTAAATATTATAAAAAGTTACCGTCCGCTACCTAAAATTCCGACCAATATTCCCAAAATACAAACTGTGGCATTTAGAATCCAAAAGCGGACTGTTACTTTGGTTTCTGGCCAACCAATTGCTTCAAAATGATGATGAATTGGAGCAGCCAGAAAAACTTTACGGTGAAAAAATTTCTTGGAAAAAAGTTGAATCATCACCGAAAACGCTTCAATAAAATAAATTGACACTACTAACGGAACAACGACAGCGCTGTTTAGCAACATGGCCACCACCGCCAAAGTTGCTCCTAAAGAAAAAGCTCCTGTGTCACCCATAATAAATCGAGCAGGATAAAAATTGAACCACAAAAAAGCCATTAACGCACCGGCGACAACTCCACAAAAAGCCGCCAAATCCATTCGGTGCTGAAAAAAAGAAATAATTGACATTGCTACAAAAGCTTGGATTAAAATTCCAGCATTCAACCCGTCCAGGCCATCAGTAATGTTTGATGCATTGGCCAAAAATAAAATCACTAAAGCAAAAAGAGGCAAATACCAAAGTCCGATCTTAAAATCACCTAAAGCTGGAATGTGAATAGTATCCCAACCTAATTTGAAATGAAACCAATAAGCGCCAATCGAAGCAATCAGCGTCAACCAAATAAAACGCCATAAAAAACGCATTCCACCACCTTTATTGTTTCCGATTTTTCGAATGCTCATATAGTCATCAAAAAGACCCAATATTGCCGTACAAAATAGCGCCGCTAAAGGCAACCAAGTTTGGCTGCGACTTAAAAAATTAAGCCGACCAACCCAAACATTGTCTAACAATTGAGAAAGCAATGGTGCCAAAAAACTCAAAAATAATGCTAAAAAAATCACCGTAAACCAAATCAAAATTCCACCCATCGTTGGAGTGCCTTTCTTGTGAGCGTGAAGCTTGTTGACAAAAGACAGCTTGTCACCCTGAACCGAAGTATCTTTGATTCGAATGCCTATTTTATACTTGTAAAGAAAATGGGTCATTATCGGAGTCAAAATCATGGCCACCATGAAGGAAATTCCTGAAAGAACTATCACCTTAGCAATTGCCAATACTTCAGGAATAGTTTGAATTTGAGCAAAAGACATATGGTTTTATTTTTGAATAAAAATTTTTAAATTCTAAATCTAGTCATCAAGACTTGTTTTTCATCGAGAATTGGTGATTTGTTATTCATTTTAAATTGCCAATTTAGCCTTTAAAATTTATTCTCACTCCCACTCATAAGCATCAAATACCCAATTAAAAAGATTTTTTACGTGCTCCCAGCGATACTCATCATCCAAGATCACCGCAATCGCCTTAACGTTTTTATTATCCGGTTTATAGGCACCCATCATTAATGACTTTCCCGCTTCATAAGTAAATCCCGTTTTGCTACCCAAACAATTCGGCATCTGATCCAAAAGCACATTGGTATTGATGATATGATGAACAATTTGCCCATCAGCCGAGTATACATCTTTTTCTCTTTGTCTCATTATCTCCCAAATTTTGTCATATTTCAAGGAATAACGACTAATTAGCGCCAAATCATAAGCACTACTATAACAAGCACCGGGATTGGCATCATCATCCAAACCTGAGGGATTGCAAAAATGAGTATCAGCCAAAGAAAGATCAGCCGCTTTTTTATTCATTAATTTGGCAAATTCCGCTTGACTGCCGGCAATATGTTTGCCTAAAGCGATGGCCGCATCATTGGCACTATTCATCAACAAAGCTTGCATTAAAGATTTGACTGAAATTTTTTCCCCCACTCTAAGCCGATTGGAAATGCAATAACCGCTTCTTGGACAACCGATTTTTGTTCCATCAGCTCTTACTGCCTCCTCATCAATCGTAACAATTTCATTTTCCCAATCAGGAATTTTCTCCGCTACCAAAATCGCTGTCATCATTTTAGTCAATGAGGCAATCGCCGCTCGCTTCCGACCATCTTGATAATGAAGAATTTCACCAGAAGCAACATCAATCACCACCGAAGATTTGGCGCCCACATAATAACTTCCATAACCAGCCTTTTTTTTTGGCGCATCTTGATTATTCTTTGAAACATCGGAAAAATTGACACCCTCACTCAAGGTTTTATTTAGTCGTTGTCGATCCCATCCGACCACTACTTCCGACACTGAGTCTGAAGAATCTTTTTCGACGCTATCCTTTTCCCCTATCACCTTGGTCGGCTTATCAATTTTTTTACTTTGAAAAAAAGTTACTATCAAAAAATAACTGCCAATTAAGATCAATAATCCTGAAATCAACAAAATAAATTGATTTCGTTTCGACTTCTTTGGTGAATCATTAGCAATATAATCTTCAATTTGGGAATTATTAAATTCTTGTTCAGTCATCATTTTTATTATTATTTTTGACATCAAGCAACTCTTGATTATCCTCCTTTTTGACAATATTAAAAATTTCCTTTTGGCTTAATTTTTGATAATCCGGCAATTTGGTTACCGAATCAATCCCTAAATTTTTCAAAAAATCAAAACTGACTTCATAAAGATAAGAACGATTATCATTTGGATTTTCTTTTCTTTCAATCAAGCCTCTGATTGCCAAGTTTCTTAATATGCCACTTGAATTAACTCCTCTAATTTCATCAATTTCTAAGCGACTAACCGGACCTCGATAGGCTACAATTGAAAGCACTTCCAATGCTCCGGAAGAAATATCTTCTCTGATTTCCTTGCCAATAAATTTGGCCACGGTTTCCGCTTGGAACTTGTCGGTAGCCAGCAATGCTTGACCACTATTAATCAATAAATCAACTCCCAGTAGACTGTTTTTGTAAACGGTCTGAAGCATCTTCAAAAACTCCAAGCATTCCGACTCTTTTAGTTTTAAAAAAGCAGCCAACTTTTTTATTTCCACCGGACCGGCAGCAGCAAAAAGGATGGCGCCAATTTTTGTCAAATTCTCTTTTTTCTGTTCTTCAACCATAAAGTCTTAAGAAGATTAAATATTTATCCAACGATAACCCTTTGTTTGAACCAATTTACTAAACAGATTTTATTTTTACAAAAACCAATTAAACGACAATTTCTTAATAAAAATCAATTCTCCCTCTTTTCAATCAAAATTTCCCCGAAAGTTTCCTCTTGAGCAGCACGAACGAATTTTCGCTTGATCATTTCCAACATCGCTAAAAAACTAATCACCAAATCGACCTTGCTTTTAGCATTTTTCACTGTTTCGGAAAATGCCACTTTAATACGACTTTCCAAAAGTTCTCTCATTTGAAAAATCCGATCTTCAAGTTTAATAATTTCTTTAATCACTTCTTTTTTAAGATTTTCCTCAACCGGTATTTGAACCAAAAGTTTTTCAAAAGAAGTTTTCAAATCAAGTGCTGTAATTTTGGGCATCACAAAATCAATCTTGACGAACTCTCGATCCCAAGGACGAAAATAATAGACTTCATCATCATCCCATTTTATTCTAATTTTTTCAACTGATTTTTTATATTGACTATAAATTTTTAATCGATCTTCAAGATCCTGAATTTCTTCTTCCTCTTCTTCAGTTAACTCAAAAAGTGGTAAAATTGCCTTTGATTTAATAAGAATCAACTGACTAGCCACTAATAAAAATTGCGCTAAATCCCCTAATGCCACTTGATTGGTTTCAACATAAGACAAAAAATCATCCGCCACTTTCGAAAGTGACATTCCGGTAATATCCAGTTGATCTCTTTTAATTAAATCTAAAAGTAAATCCAACGGTCCCTCAAAATTTTCAGTTCTAACAGTATAATTTTCCATTATTTCGTATCTTTTAATTTCAAAGCAGGAAAAACATTAAACAATACTAATAAAGCGGAAATTAAAAAAATCCATTTAAGTCCAAAACCGAATAACATTACCGCCAAGCCCATAGCCAAAATATTGCCCACACTTCTGGCAGTTCGAAAAAAATCTATTAAATCAGCATCACCGCTATCTACTTGCTTGTAAAAGTAGGAATCTCGAAGCACTTCAACTGCCGCTGCACCGACACGACTGACAAAAAGCACCACCATCCAAACAATAATTGAACCGGCATTGATAAAAGGAATTATCCCCATTGTAACACCCAATAGCAAGACTGCCAAAATAAGTATTTCTTTCTCACCTGTTTTTTTGTCAGCCAAAAGACCTAATGGATATTGGATTAAAATAAAAGGTAAAAGCATTACTGTAAAAATCCAACCGATTTCCCGCCAAGCAAAACCTTCTGCCAACAAATGAATCGGCACATAAACAATCATAATCGCATAAAAAAATTCCAGCGACAACGAAATCAAATAAATCCTCCAGACATTTTTTCTTTCCTTAATTCGTTTAATCACGGTGATTAGACTGAAATCTCGTGCCACTTTTCGCTCTTTTTCTTTTCTAAGATTTCGCCAAACAATTGCCAAAGCCGATAAAGAAAAAATTGACGGAATGGCAAACACAATCAAATAAGAACCAGTGATACTTAAGATAGAAATGGAAGCAACAGTGGCAATCAACCAACCCGTATTGAGCGCCGTCAGATTGGCGCCTCGAATTTCTCCCGTTTTTTTGTCTTGAGAAAAACTTTCAATCAATAAATCTAAAAGTGTCCAAGTAATCGGACTGGAAAAAAGAAAAATCACAGCAAAAAAAGCTTTTAAATAAGGAACGTTCACGAAAGCTGCTAAAAAGAGAGCCAAAGCTTCCATTGAAAGAAAAATAAAAAAAAGTCGATATTTGCCAATTAATTTAACAAAATGATGAAGTTTCAATAAAACTAAAAAAGCCAGTAAATAGGAAATTAAATAAAAAAACCCCGCATTATCCAATCCGGAATATTTTTTTAAAAATGAAGACATCACATAAGCCACCAGTGCGCCTTGAGCACCAAGCAAAAAAGAACAAACCTGGAGAATTGCCAATTTCTTTTTATTTTTATTTTTTTTCATTTTATTAGTTAACAAACAAAATTTAAACTAGGGAGTAAGTCGATTAACATCACGAGGATAAAGCACCGCCTCCTTGATCGATTTCAAACCCAGAATTTTTTGAACGATTCGTTCTGAACCAAAAGCCCAACCACCATGAGCCGGCATCCCATATCTAAAAATTTCTAAATAATCTTTGAATTCTTCCGGATTCATCCCACGTTTTCTAATGCTTTCCACTAATTGATTGTAGTTGTGAATTCTTTGACCGCCAGTTAAAATTTCAACTCCCCGAAAAATTAAATCAAAAGAACAACTTTCTTCAGGATTGTTTTCGCAAGGCATCGTATACATTGGTCGAATACCGGTCGGATAATGAGTTAAGAAAATCAAGTCACTGCCAAATTGTTCTTTAGCATAATCACAAATTAGCCGCTCTCCTTCCGGATCGATATCCATTTCATCATAATGCTTGCCATATTTTTCCTCTAAAATTTTCAAAGCTTCCGCTAGTTTTATTCTTGGAATTTTCACTTCGTTCGGAACAGTAGCATTGTAAAGATTCAATATATCACTGCATTTTTCTTTAATATCTTTCATCATCTTCCAAAAAACTTTCTCCAGCTGATCCATTAAATCTTCGTATCCTTCAATATACCCCATTTCAGCATCAAAAGAGATATATTCGTTGATATGTCGGCTAGTATAGTGAGGCTCAGCCCGAAAGACCGGACCAATCTCAAAAACTCGCTCAAAAATCCCCACTCCCATTTGTTTGTAAAATTGGGGACTTTGAGCCAGCACCGCTTCCCTTTTGAAATATTTTACCTTGAAAAAATTCGCCCCGCCCTCGGTTGCAGCCGAAAGAATTTTGGGAGTTTTGATTTCCACAAAATCATTTGCCGTCATCACTTGCTGATAGCTAGTCAACAGCTGACTATAAAGTTTAAAAATTGATTTTATTTTTTCATTTCTCAACGCTAAGTTCCGATTATCCAACAAAGTTTCCAAGTTTAGATCCAATTCTTTAACAGAAACATCAAAAGGCAAATCCCCTTCAACGGCTGAGATAATTTTTAACTGCTCAACTTCCATTTCAACTGAACCAGTCACCTTTTCGTTATTTTTTTGCTTACCGGGCCGTTCTTTGATCAATCCAATCAGTTCTACCACATATTGCGATCTGCATTTTTTAGCAATTTCAAAATTATCCTTATTGTTCGCCACTACTACCGCTTGAATCATTCCGCTTCGATCAGCCAAATCAAAAAAAATCACTTTCCCATGATCACGAGTCACTTGAATTGAACCGCAGAGCCGTACTTTTTGACTAATCAGACCGGGTGTCTCTTTTATTAACGTTCGTTTCAATTTCATATTCGTTGTTTGGCTTAATATAACCCTAGTTATTTTAAAAATTCCTTAACTTTAATGACTAATTCTTGAGGAGTAACATCAGCTTTTGCAATAAAACCATTAGCACCTAAAGCTTCTGCTTTATGCTTTTCGTCCTCTTGAGAAAGATTGGAAAAGATTATCACTTTTACACTATCGAGTTCTTTGTTGGAACGAATTTTTTTCAAAATCTCAAAACCATCCATCTCTGGCAAAATTAGGTCCAAAAGCACCAAATCCGGTTTTTGTTCTTGAGCAATCTTTATCGCCTCACTGCCCGAAGCAGCTGAAAAGAGTTCAAAATCAGAAGCAGAAAACTTTTTCTTATAAATCTCAGACAGCATTGGATCGTCCTCGACAATAAGTAACTTTTTCATAAAATTTTAAGTTGATTAATGATTTAAAAAAAATTTAAAGCAACAAACAAGCCCCAATATATATAATTTAGCAAATTTTTCTCAATTTGTAAATTTTTATCCATCTTTTTTTGATTTCTTCTCCTGAGAATCATAATTCTTCCATAAAATTTTGAAATTTTCATCTTCCAAGAGCATTGAAAACGTTCCCTCGGCCACGATTCGACCTTCTTTAAAAAGATAGATGTAGTCAAAATATCTTAAAAGGTGAAGACTGTGAATTGCAGAAATTATTGTTCGATCAGCAAATACTTTGAAAATATTTTGGTAAATTCGCAACTCATTTTCCACGTCCACACTGCTAGTCGGCTCATCCAGAAGCAGGAACTGGCTATCCCACGCTGCCAATAATCCACGAGCCAAAGCAAGTCGTTGTTTTTCGCCACCGCTTAGCGAAACTCCTTTCTCCAAAACGCTAGTCTGAAGACCTTTTTCTAAACGAGAAATTAATTCATTCAATTCCGCCAATTCAATTACAGTCTTTAATTTCTTTTTATTTGTTTGCACCCCGAATGTAATATTATATTCAATCGTATTGTTAAATATTTCCGACTCTTGGGGAATCAAAGTTATTAATTCATGAATATGTCGAAAACCAAATGGCATTTTCTTTCCATCACAATACAAATCAACACTGTCCTCATTATGAAGTCCGCGCAAAAGCGAAAGAACGGTGCTTTTTCCTGAGCCACTCATTCCGATTAGCGCAATTTTTTTGCCTCGCTCAATGCAAAAAGAAACATCTTTCAGCGCATGAGTTCCTCTTTTCAATTCCCCTTCTTTATAAGTAAAGAAAAGTTTTTTTATTTGAAGCACCTTCCAGTCTTGAGGCAAAGTTCCCCTCCTTTCTTCTTTCATCCTATTATATTCTGCCGAAATCTCTTCCGCAGCTACCATTTTGGCATTTTGACGAACAGTTTCACTGTATTTCCAAGCAAAAGTATAAAATGCTCTGCCAATGTTGTTTAAATATTGATAAAGAATAAATAAGGTGCCAATCAAAATCACTCCCGATTGCCGATAGGAATTAAAAGCATTCCAAAAAATTACCCCCGCAGTCATTAAAGTAATAATCAGACCTGAAAAAAACCATTTGGTCTCGTTAATTTTTGCATTGCTTGAAAAAACAGCAAAGTGTTTCATCGAACGATTGTCCAACTCTTTAATAGCCCGATTTTTTAATCGTAAAGAAATTAGCGTCACATAATTACTGATATAATCAAAGACTCCGGCGGAGATAAAATTATCAATTTTATTGATAAATCGATAACCCTTCAATAGACGCTGATCAAACTTAAATATAACTAAAACTGCCGCAAAAGCAGCAAAAATAACAATCAAAATCGGTTTGAGATCATAAAAGGCCAAAACAACCATTGAAGCAATCAACCCAACAATATTTTGAATAATAATAAACATCTCAGCAGAAAAATCATACAGTCCTTCACTGGCCTTGTTAATTTTGTCGATCGTGTCACCTGAATGATGATCCTTGTGCCAAGCAGTTGGCAAGTTCATCACTTGGTTAAACAACGTTTGTCGATAATTTTTTCTAATCAAAAAAGCATTTTTGTTTTCCATGACTCGAGAAAGACCGTGAAAAAGCCAACCAATCACGGTAATTGCAATCAACCAAAACATCCCCCAGGCCACCAAATGAACCTGATTATTATCCTTTGTCAACTGAATGGTATTGAAAATCCGACCAATTACAATCGGTTCCAAAAGCCAGATAATATTGCTCAACACCGAAAAAATCAACACCAAAACAAATCTTTTTTTATTATCAAAAGAATAGTGCCAGGCCAAACAAAAAAGATTAAACAAAGGATTTTTAGAAAACATAAACAAGACTTGTAGCTTAAAATTAATTTAAAAAAGCCCTACTGCCATTCTTGACATTTAGCAATATAATTTTCACAATCAAACAAATATTTTTTTAATTCTTTTTTCAGATCTTTCAACTTATCGAGGTTAGCTTCCATTTCTTTGATTTGCTTTTTGTCTAAACTAGATTTCTTTGAATCTTTAATTGCTTTTTCTTGATCATCGATCGCTTCATTGATCTCATCTTTCTTTTTGTTCGCATCACTGCAACTTTTTTTAACTGAATTCTCGCAAACAATTGTTATTGCCAAATCACTTTCTTTAAGTTGGGAACCAAAATGCTCAACCACCAAATAGCTTTTCAAGCCATTTTGTTCAAATTCAACAATTCCCACTCCTATTTCCTCAAAATCGTCCGACAAAATGTTTTTTCGATGTCCCTCACTATTCATCCAACCCTGATGAACATCTGAAGCGCTAAAAAATCCCTCTGCTAAATTCTCCCCAAATGTTTTATAACGATAATTAACTTTTTCAGCAAAAAACCAAGGTTGTAATCCTTCCGGACTTTGATGCTCAAAATAATTTTTTTCTTTCATATCCTGAGCTTTGGCTTGAGCCGACTGACACAAAAGCTCATTTTTGGTCAAAATACTTTTTCCTTCGGCCATTCGCGCTTGATTGACTAAATCAATGATGTCGTCAACACCACCTTCAAAAGTTCTTTCAAAAGCTCCAAAATCAGAATTCTTTAGAACTTCTCCTCGATCTTCCTCTGCTACTGGAGTCGGATCAATGGTTCTAATTTCCAATTTTTTCAAATCAACAAAAATCACTAAAAAAATCAGTGGTAGCAGAATAGTAAAAATTTGACGAAAATTCTTCATCTTTTTATTTATGCCAATCAATCAAAGTCAGTTGAATTGATTTTAAATTTTAAACTATTTATCTTTTCATCTGCTCGCTTATTTACTTTCAGCTGATTATAACCTGAAACAACTAGTAAGTAAATGCGCCCTCTTGCCAAAATCAAGTTTTTGGATTATGATTGATTTTGTTAATTTTTCAAACCATTTCAGACCATGAAAAAAGGAATTCATCCGAATTATTTCGAAAAAGCCGAAATTCTTTGCGCTTGTGGCAATGTTATCAAAGTTGGATCTACCAAAGAAAAAATGGAAGTCGAAATTTGTTCAAATTGTCACCCATTCTATACCGGAAAGAAAAAACTGGTTGATTCAACCGGTCAAGTTGATCGTTTTCAAAAGAGAATGGAAAAAGCCAAAAAAATCAAAGCCGTCAAATCCGAAGCAAAGAAGAAAAAGGTGTCCAAGATTGCTAAAAAAGCCATTACCAAAAAAACCGCTTCAAAAAACAAATAATTTTTCCAAAAATCCCTTTTCTTCAGCTTTGTCACTTCCTAGGGATTTTTTTGTCTATATTTTTACCTAAATTTTCCACGAAAAATTCATTCAAGAAATGAAAAATCAATTTGTTGTCAATATGACAACTAAAGTGCTAGAATTAGAAAATAAAGAAATATTATCTAATTCGAATTTCTAAAAATCAAGATGAACATCCCCAAATTTCAACAAATCAAAACTGAATACCAATCAATCAAAAAACAGCTCGCTGATCCGGAGCTTTTTTCCAATACTAAAAAATCCAGAGAACTGAATAAGCGATATAGTCAATTGGCGGAGATCATCGACAAGGCAACGGAAATTGAAAATCTGGAAAAACAATTAAAAGAAAACAAAAGTATTATCGACGAAGATCCAGATTCGGAAATCGCCTCAATGGCCATCGAGGAAAATTTGAAAATCGAAAAAGCTTTGGCTACTGCCACTACCCAGCTGGAAATAATGTTACTGCCCAAAGATAGCCGAGATGAAAAAGATGTGATCATTGAAATTCGAGCCGGAGCCGGCGGTGAGGAAGCCGGGCTGTTTGCCGGTGAACTTTTTCGAATGTATAGTCGTTATGCCGAAAGTAATAACTGGCTAGTTAGTATTGTTCATTCTCATCGCAATGAATTAGGAGGATTCAAAGAAATTATTTTCGAAATTATTGGACACAATGTCTACTCAAAAATGAAATATGAATCAGGTGTTCATCGAGTTCAACGAGTACCCATCACTGAAAAAACAGGTCGTATTCACACCAGCACAGCTACGGTGGCAGTGCTTGCTAAAGCCGAAGAAACAGAACTGAAAATTAAGCCTGAAGAACTTAGAATTGACACTTTCTCAGCTTCCGGTCCCGGCGGCCAATGTGTCAACACTACTGATAGCGCTGTCCGAATTGTTCACTTGCCCACCGGCATTACCGTTTCTTGCCAAGATCAAAAATCTCAACATCAAAATCGGGACAAAGCGATGGAAATTTTGCGTTCTCGAATTTTGGAAAAAATGGAGGAAGAAAAACGAGCCAAAGAGTCTTCAGAGAGAAAAAAACAGATCGGCAGTGGTGATCGCAGTGAAAAAATTCGAACTTACAACTTTCCCCAGGATCGCATCACTGACCATCGAATCAAAATGTCCTGGAGTAATATTGACTCTATCTTGGAAGGTAATATTGGAGAAATCATCGAAGCCATCAAGGCCGAAGATATCAAACTTCAACTTGAAAAATGAACACCATTAAAATTGTTTTGAATAAAGCCAAAATTCCCTATGGAGAAGCAATTTCACTTTTAGCTCATATTCTCAAAAAAACCAGAGAATGGATCATGACTTATCCAGAAAAAACAATTTCTTTGGTTAAAGAAAAACAGTTTATTTCTTTGGAAAAAAGAAGAAGAAATGGCGAGCCAATTGCCTATCTTTTGGGAGAAAAAGAATTTTTCAGCTTACCATTCAAAGTTAATCGGCATACCCTTATTCCCCGACCAGAAACCGAAATATTGGTGGAAAAAGGTTTGGAAATAATCACCACTTCTTCAAAGAAAAAATTCCTTATCGTTGATGTCGGCACCGGATCAGGTTGCATCATTATTTCATTGGTTAAAGCCTTAGACCAAAAGAAAAATTTGGTTTTTTTTGGTTTTGATTTTTCATCCAAAGCACTCTTGATTGCCAAAAAAAATGCTCGAAATATTTTAAAAAATAAGACCGGAAAAATAAATTTTTTGTCGGCTGATTTGCTCCAAATCAAAAACCAACCAAATTTTTGGTTTAAAAATATTGCCGATTCCAAAACTGAAATTCTAATCTTAACCAATCTCCCTTATGTTTCAAAAAAAGAATATGCCCAGCTTGATCGAACTGTGAAAAATTACGAACCGCGTTTGGCATTGCTTTCTGGCATTGACGGCTTAGATCACTATCGAAAATTGTTTAGCCAACTAAAAAAAATAAGCAAAGATTTTCCTCAAAACAATTTTACCCTTATTTTTGAATTTGGTTGGACTCAAAAACCACTTTTGGAAAAAATAATCAAAGCCAACTTCCCAACTGCTCAATCAACCTTCTTCAAAGACCTTGCCCAAAAATGGCGGGTGGCAAAAATCGAACTTGGGAGGTATAATGGGAAATAATATTCACAAACCAACCTTCACTGAAAATAAGTTGTGTATAAACGAATTAGGCAAAATATGCTTTTCTTTTTACGACTAAAACCTAACACTTTTCTATAATGAACAAATTTTATTTTTATTTATTTTAAGAATTACTTCTTGGATGGAAATGGTAAGTGCGCAATTGCAGAAAATTTAACAAACCAAATTGGAATTGGATCTACCGAATTTCATGTTATAAGTCCAAACAAGGATTTAATTGATACGAAATATCTTTGGAGTATTTTACGAAAAAAAATTTTTAGAAAAAGTGCGGAAAGATTTTTTATTGGTTCGGCTGGTCAAAAAAGAGTGCCTGTAAATTTTTTAGAGGATGTCAAAATCCCGCTTCCGCCACTTACAAAGCAAAAAGAAATCGGTAAAATGCTAAAAGCATAAATATGAAAAGCGAATTTTCAAAGTTCCAAGATTTTTTAAAAAGAGTACGAAATACCTATTTCAATACACTTTGTGCATTCTATACCTATGAGGCGCTTGAAGAGCTGAAAGCGACCAACATTGATCAGAAAAAAGCTGAGGAAAATGTTGCGATAATGAATCACTTTAAAAATTTCTTTGCAACAACCTTGAATGCCACAATTAACGCTTATCTACTGGGTCTGGCAAAAATTCTTGATAATCACAGAGATGATCCAATCAGCATACCATTTCTCATCAAATATGCGGAGAAACACAAGGCAAAATTTACTGTAGAAGAATTTGAAAAATTTAATCAGGGACGAAAACTGCTCGATGATTTATTAAGAAGATATAAAATTATAACTGATCAAGATTTAGATCAAATCAAAAAACAGTTGCGGAAGATTGAAACTCAAAGGAAGCAAATTAAAGATATTCGCGATAAATGTTTAGCTCATGATGATCAAATAAAACCGAAGATATTCATAAAAAACGATGAAATCATTAAAGTGTTTAAATCAATTGCTGAAATTTTAGATGCTTTTTCTGAAAAAACAGATTTTTCAATCACAAGCTACGATCACGTTGAAAAAGAATGTAAAAGAGATGCAAAAAATATTCTTGAATATCTAAAAAGATTCGAGTCTTATCGGATAAAGGAGATTAGCAGTAAATACAAATTATGAACTCATTCAAAGAACTGGCATATCAGATTCTAAAAGAAGCCGGCAAGCCACTTCATAGCAAGGAAATTACCAAGATTGCCCTTGATCATGGTTGGCTAAAAACTGCAGGCAAAACACCGGAAGCGACTATGAACGCCCAACTTGTTGTTGATATAAACTCCAAAAAAGATAAATCTCGTTTTGTTAAAACCGCACCCAGCACTTTTGGCTTGAATCCTGAATATAAAGAACTACAAAAAGTAAAAGAAGCGGAAAAAGAAGAAAAGAAATACACAATTTCCAAAAATGTGTCTTCAAAACAAAAAGGAGATATTGCCGAAGCTAGAATTGCTGAACTCATTACGCTTTACGGCGATACAACGCTTTCTTGCTATAAACCGATTTCCGATGACGAGGGCATTGATCTGATCGTTAAAAGAAAAGAAAGCTTGAAAACAATGTATATTCAAATCAAAAGCCGTTTTGGCGATAATCCCGATGATATTTTCACCGCCACAGTAAAAGCCAGTAGCGTGGTTGATAGATATTCAATGGCTTTGATTTTTTGCTTTTTTGATACAGAGCAAGGCGATTTGTGGGATTATGTTTGGTTTGTGCCTGCACCTGATTTTTTGAAAATGTCTAACAAATTGCAAGGCGGAAGAATGCTAGGCTTTGTTGCCGGACGAAAGAGAAAAGAATCAAACAAGTGGGATGAATATTTAATAAACAAAAGAGATCTTGCGAATAAAATATTTAATCAGATGAACAGATTATAATAAGTAGTCTTGACTTCGAGACATTCACCCCTAACCCCTTTGCCCCTACGCCAAGACAAAAATAAAATTTGTTCTTATAATAGAAAAGGTCAGACCATTGTCGAAAAAAAGAAAAGTATACAACATATAACACGGCATATCTAACTACGCTTTGGTGAAATTTTTTAAAAATGCTAACAAAAAAAGAAAAAAGTTTTGCTAAATAATAGATACTCTTATGGAAATGGAAAAGTTTAAAATAACTGTTTATGAGAATTCTTTATTAGATAAGTCAATTTTAAATAATTTTAATCCAATTATCATAGAAAAAGCTCATGACGACCAAGTAACTCAAAAAAAGTGGGGAGATTTAGTTGAAATATCAGTTTCTTTAAGTGAACTAAAAACAATTCAAGAAAACATGATTCATCATTTCGAAGGCCCAGAACCATGGTATACTTACGGATATTCAACCACAGACAATGACAAGATAATTTGTGCATTTGGAGCTGATGACGGAAATAATGGTAAAGTCTTTATATTTAGTAAAAACGACGATAAAGAAATATATGAGAATATTTTAAGATATGGAGAAGAACGAGGAATTCCTAAAGATGTAATGAATTTTCTTCCTTCTTTGAAATAGCGCATTTAAAAAACATTGTCTAACAATGTGTAGCTAGACACTCAAATATATTTTATGGAAGGTGTTTTCCCCACCCAAATTTTTATCCCTTAGCTTTGATAAAGGTTTGGGCAGAGTTAATTAAACAAAGCATTATCTGAAATAAAAAATCTATCCTGCTAAACCAGGAAAAAACTTCAGATAATGCGTAAAAATTAGGCAAAATTGCTTCATTGTTTTACAGATAATTACATAAAACCTACTTAAAAAGTTTATTGAAGAAAAATTTAGAAAAAGAGCGTTGACTTTTCAGCCAACGCTCTTGATTTTATAATCTACCGCTAGTCTCCTAATGGCAGATTATTCCATGTTTCCATTTTTATACAAACTTCGAAGGAAATCCATTTTATGTTTTTCCCTCTCAGTTTTGGATTTATAGGTTTTATCCATCAGACCAAAAACCGCATTAATCCAATGGATTGAACCTCGAACACCCACTTCGAGGTTAGATTTTGATTTTCCGAAAATCTTATCAAGCGAAGCACGATAGCGGTCATAGTCGGGAACCGCAATGCGACCATCTTTTAAATAATTGGACTCCAGTCGCTTGATTTCCTCTTGAAGGATTTTTTGATAAGCAATTCCTCCAAGCTCTTGGATCAACTCACACTCAAGACTATAAGCGTAAAGTTCGTCCATAACTCTTTTTTCCAAAGGATCTTTAATTTTGTCAAAGATCCCGGTGGCAAAAGCCAGAGCATGGCCACCTTCGTGAATTAAAATCAATCCTTGCCAGGTTTTTGAAAACTGACTGTTCTCTTTCAAAACAATCTGAGGTTGCTCCGGAGATGGAACGAAGAATGCCGCCAAATTACTCTGACAAGCTTCTTCCCATTCCTTGCTAACCTTTTCATCTCCGCTAATCAGCGGAACCACCGAAAGATAATACTGTTTTTCTTCCGGTTCTTGAATAACTTTCACCGCCCGACCTGCTTTGCTAAAAACAGGAGAGCAGATGAAAAATGAATTTCGCAAGAAATCCAATATCACCCGTGCATCTTCATTATTGTTTTTTTGCGCCACCTCGTCCCCGGCCGCAAGCCATTGCTCGACAATTAACTTTCGCTTCTGAAAATTGTCACCTTCATTTGCGTATGAAAAATTCAAAAAAAATAAACCAGCGACAACAGTGACTAAAAAACCTTTAATCTTTTTCATGCAACGCTCCTTTCTTTTTCCGTTCTAGTTTCAAGGCTAAGACTATCTCAGCCTCATGTTTCATATTTTGAAATAACAATGTCGAAAAAATCGACTTTTGATTATACGCTATTTCAATCTACAAGTCAATGTCATGTCGTCTTGTTTATTTTTTAAAATTGCTTTAAGCAAAGGAAAATGGTATAAATAAGCTCAGGATAGATTTAATTTATCAATTATGCCAACCTTGGCTTCGAACAAAAAAGCTTTTTTTGATTATGAGATCCTGGAAAAATTCGAGGCTGGTTTGGCGCTTAAAGGATTTGAGGTAAAGGCGATTAAAACCGGCCATATTTCCATCAAAGGGGCTTTTGTCACTGTCAAAGGAAAAGAACTTTTTTTGACCAACGCCAAAATTCCCCTCTACCAACATGCCGGCAAAGTTGAAAATTATGAAGAAACCGCTCCTCGAAAATTACTTTTGAAAAAAAACGAGATCAACCGTTTAATTGGAAAAGTGAAAGTCGAAGGCTTGACATTAATACCTATTTCGGTTTATAATAAAAGGAGGCTTATCAAGTTAGAATTTGCTTTAGCTAAAGGAAAAAAGAAATATGATAAGCGTCAAGCTATCAAAAAAAGAGACACTGATCGGGAAATCGCTCGTCAGATGAAAATTCGTGGCTAAAAGAAATTGTAAATCTTTTACTGTCATGTTCGTTTTTGAATAAAATCAACCTTATTTTCGTATTAGATAGCGATATGTATTTTTCAAAATTCGAAATTAATAATTGAAAATTCATTTCTCGGGGGTGTTTGGTTTCGACAAATTTAGTTCCTAAAAATTGCAAGTTAAGCTCCGTCAGCTTATAAAACCGACGGAAAAGTTATAAGTGCAAACTTGTTCAATCGGGCAAAGAATGCGTTAGCTAGCGCTTTCGTTCCTTCTTTTGCCGCCGCTGTTGCCTAATTGGCCCAGCCCGTCTTTCATTTGATTCCTGATAAAATGAAAAGGCGTCATTATCAGGATGAGGATTTGATTGTTTCTTTTTCCAATCACTTCCAAACGCACTTGAAAAGATCGGCCAACTGTATTTCGCCTTATTTTAAGCAGTTTGCCTAAAAACTAAAATAAGGCTAAACTTGTAGTATGTTTTTGGGTACCATTTTTGGACATGGGTTCAATTCCCATCACCTCCACAAAAATAGTTAAGACAATTTTGAATTTAAAATTTTAAATTTTGAACTAATTTTAAATGGTTGAATTGTGAAATTTATTGTGGCATAAATGTACGCCTATGATAATTATTTATAATTTTTAATTTCAAAAATATAAAAAGAGGAAAAAGAGTACCAGGTTTCAATCGTTTTCCTGAAAAAAAACGATTAACTAATCGAATTAACGAAGCAATTAAGGCCTCTCCTGTAAGAGTGATTGGACCTGATGGAGAACAATTGGGGGTGTTTGAAATCGCTCAAGCACTACAAAATGCAAAAGAATTAGAGCTCGACTTGGTTGAAATTGCGCCGATGGCCAATCCACCGGTTTGTAAGATAATTGATTGGGGAAAATTTCAGTATCAACAAGCTAAAAAGGAAAAAGAGTCTAAAAAGAAACAACAAAAAGTAGAAATCAAAGGAATTCGGCTCCGACCGCGAATTGGACAAAATGATCTTCAAATTAGGCTCAAACAAGCAGAAAAATTCCTCTCTCAAGGAAATAAAGTCAAAGTTGAAATTTTACTTCGAGGACGAGAAAAAGCCTTTATTGAGACTGCCAAGAAGATTTTGAAAGAAGAATTTGTTGACAAAATCAATTTTCCGATTAAAATAGAACAAGATATCAGTCGGAAATTCAATGGTTTAGAAATGACCATTGCTCCAATTTCCAAAAACTGAACAATAGTGTAAGATAATCAATTTTAATAGTTTACCCTAAATCAATAAGGTTTAGTTTTTATTTTATGCCGAAACTCAAAACCAGAAAAGCAGTTTCCAAAAGATTTAAAATCTCCGGAACCAAAAAGGTCATTCGCCGAAAAGGTGGCCAGAATCATTTCAATGCCCGTGAATCAGGCAACACCACCAGATCAAAGCGCAATGATGTTCAAGTAAGAGGAAAAATTGCCAAGAACATTCTAATCGACATTGTCCAACGTTAATCAAACCCGCTGAGGCTGAAAATGGTGTTGTTGGCTAGTTTGCTGATAACCCAAATCTGTTTCAAATCGGATACTTTAAGAAAACAATTTTATGTCAAAAGTTAAGCGAGGCGTCACTGCTTCAAAAAGACGAAAAAAAGTTCTCAAAGCCGCCAAAGGTTACAAATGGCGAAGAAAATCAACTTTCCGAGCTGCAAAAGAAGCTCTTTTGAAAGCTGGGAAATACGCCTATCGTGATCGAAGAACTAAAAAAAGAACTTTTCGGGCGCTTTGGATTTTGCGACTCAATAATGCTGTCAGACTCCACAATCTTAAATATTCTCAACTAATCAAAATGTTGAGTGATAAAAAAATCGAGCTTGACCGAAAAGTACTTTCTGGATTGGCTGTTTCCGAACCAAAAATTTTTGAAAAATTTATTGAAGAATTGAAAAAATAACCCCATTCTAAATTAGTATTTCAAACTCCTATTTTTTTGTTTACCACCAACTCATCAAAGTTTATCACAAAATAAAACCGTCTCATTGAGACGGTTTTATTGTTTAATATCTAATATGTTCTTTCAATTTCTAATAGATATTCGCTACTGGATACTTTGTCCCCCGCTTAATGAAATTTACTTCCAAATCCTTGAGATCAAATTTTTCTTTGAAAAAATTCAAAGCTTTCTCTTGATCCATTGTGCTTTTACAAGTATAAACGTCTGCACTCAAGAATCCTCTTTTGGGAAAAGTGTGAATGGTAATGTGACTTTCAGCAATTAAAATGAAACCACTCCAACCGCCCGGATCTTTGATATGATTCGGTTCGGCAAAATAAACCTGGGGGTCGCAAAGAGCATTCATTTCCATAATTTTCGCCAGCTCTCCGAGGCTCTTTCTGACAAGTTCCTTGTCATTAAGTTTTTCCTCGTCACCACCATAGCCATCTATGGTTAGATGTACCCCGAAATTCAATTGGCCTTCCATTTCCTTTGGTGTTTGAAAATTAAAAATTAAAATAAATTTGCATTCTCTTTGAAAATTTAAATCCATTTAAGCTTTTTACAAAGCGAACAACTTGACCTTTTTGGAGCAATTTAATTTGGTGCCCTCGTCAGGACTCGAACCTGAAACGCTTGGTCCGAAGCCAAGCGTGATATCCATTTCACCACGAGGGCAAAATATCACCTATCTAAATTGTGGACGCTGAGGGATTCGGACCCCCGGCCTTCTCGGTGTAAACGAGACGCTCTAACCAACTGAGCTAAGCGTCCATCAGCACAACAATATTTTCTCTGCTGTTCAATAAAACCCAATCTCATTCAGAATTTTTAAATTTTCAATTCTAAAATGTTTAAAAAATTAAAAAATTATAATTTTATTCAAAATTCTTACTTCAAAATGTTGTTAATTGCCAATTCGTACGCGCAGAGGGATTCGAACCCACGACCGTTGGCTTAAGAGGCCACTGCTCTACCAACTGAGCTATGCGCGCCAATTATTATTTATTATTATCGCCCTAAAAATTTATCAAAATCAAATTAAAAATTTTTCAAAAAACACAAGCTGATTCATCCGCCACCAGCACCTTGAAAATTTAACCTAAAAATAATGATTAGTCAATCTTTTTTTTTGATTAACGGAAACTTAATAATAAACTTTGAACCAACTCCTTCAATACTTTGAACCTCAATTGTTCCATTCATCTTTTCAACTAATTGCTTAGTAATCCAAAGTCCCAATCCGGTTCCGCTGATTGATGCTGTTTGGCTATTCCTGATTCGATAAAATTTTTCAAAGAGTCGTTTTTGATTTTCAGCACTCATTCCCAATCCGGTATCTTCGATTGAAATCAAAATTTTCCCATTATCAACTTCACTCTTTATTCTGATGGTTCCTTTTAAGGTATATTTAATGGCATTACCGATCAAATTAACCAGTATTTGTTCAAATCGATCTTCATCCACTAAAATCAAGTCATTTTCTAAAGTCAAATCATTTTGAATTTCAAGGCCTTTATTTTTGGCTTGATCAATCAAGCCATCAATAACTTTATTTACTACTGCTTTGGTTGAAACTTCTTTGTTTTTAAATGGCAGACGATTTTGTTCCAATCTTGAAACATTAAGAATATCATCCACTAAAACTTTTAGTCGATCAGAAGATGTGGCGATTTTTTCCAAATAATTTTTGTCCTCTTGACTGAATCCTTCACTTTCTTTAAGCAAAGAAACAAAGCCTGTAATAGCAGCCAACGGCGTTTTTAGCTCATGGCTGGCCATTGAAATAAAATCATCTTTCATTTGATCGACTTCTTTTATCTTGTTATATAATAACAAGTAGCCAGAAAGCCGAATATAGTTGCTAACCAAAAGAATCAGAATTAAAGAAGTTAAACCGATTACTAAATAAGTGCGAAAAATACTTCGAGCAAAAACATCATCCACTCGCTTAAGTGAAAGTTTTATTTTGAGTACCAAATCATCGCCATTAGCGGTTTTAACAAATCTTGCCACTTCCCAGAAACGCTGACCGCCGACTTCCTCTAAAGTGGCCGTTCCTTCCCCTTTAAGACTGCTGGCTAAATAGTCTTTGATATCATCAGAATCAGCTCCTCGCTCCGCTTCAACAGATGAAGCAACAATTTTATAAGTGCTTTCATCTTTTTGAAACCTAACCACTCGTAGTTCACTGATATCCGGATTGTCTTCGGCTAATTTTTTTACCATCGATTGAATTTCATCATCCGTTCCTTGAAATCCTTCCAAAAAAGAAGCTAAAGTATTTTGAAAAAGCATTCCTTTGGTTCGAAGCAAATAATCAAAATTATTTTCAAATTGAGACAAATTGTAGTATGTGCTAAAAAAAAGCAATACCGGAATAATAATCACCAGCGTCAGCGAATAAATAATACCCAGATTTTTTTTCAAATAATCAAAATATTTATTCATTTGGGAACATTAGTTAGATTTTGCTGTTCGCTTAAGTGATGTTTAATAAAAAGCAAAACCGAAGCGAACGCCAGAAGCAATGCAGTGATGGAAATTAAAACTACAAAAACAATCATTTCCTTTTGTTTTTCTTCAATAATTCCGCGCTTTTCAGTCTGAAGATTTTCTTTTGTTCCGATTTTTTCAATAGCTTGGGCCGTCTTAATGAAAGCAAAAGCTTTACTCTTAGCAGTAATAGCTCCCGTATTATCGGTTACCGCCGCATAAACTTCATGAGTTCCATCAGCCAATTCTTTGTCCAAAACATATGACCAACTGCCATCGTCATTAGTCTTGACTGTCACTACAATCGGATCGCTACTATAAATAAATAAAGTGACAAAAGAACTCGGTAATGCTTTCCCTTTCAGAACAATCGGCGATTGAGTAGCTGACTTTGAATCATCATTTTGACTGGTTTTTTTGGCATAATCAACAGCTGTAACTTCATATAAATCATTTTCCGATCCGGCTACCTTTGGCTCTTGATAGACAATTTTATCTGATTTGTCTCCGGCTGAATATTTGAGCGGATCAAAACCTCCTTTGACTTCATCACCATCCAAAAATCCATCTTCATCCGAGTCGGCTGAAAATGGATCAGTTCCCAATCGCTCCTCTTCATGATCAGGCAATCCATCTCCATCGCTATCCTCTTTTAATAATTCTTTAATTTGCTTTACATTTTTTGTTTCACCGTTTTTTTCGGCAACATAAATCCGCTCCAGCTCTTGGCGTGAAATAAATTTTTTTCTCAATTCTTGTTTTCTCTGCTCAATAAGGACTAATTTTTGATTTTTTTCCGTTTCAGTCAGCGTATTATCATTTTTTATCGCTTCTTGCTCTTGGGTAAGAGTCTGATTTTCCAGTTTAATTTCAACCGCTTCTTTGTTTGAAGCAGTTTCAATTTTCAAATCATTTTCCTGATTTTCACTCACCTCGTCTGTTTGATTGTTCGAATTAGTCGTCAATTGAGATTGATTTCCCGTTGTCAGTTGATCATTTGTTGTTTTGTTTGAATCAGAATTAGCTGTAGGATTTGGAACTGGAGTTGGAGTTGTGGTTGGAGCTTGAGTTGAAGTTGTAGTTGAAATTGAGCTAGAATTTGAATTTACCGAAGACGCCGATGAGTTTTTGTTAGTATTTGGATTAACCATAGCAACTTCATTTCTAATCAAAAAAGGAATTTTTTTGCTTTCGTAACTTCCATAAACATTTTTTACTCTGGCAAAAATTTCATAATCACCATTGGGCATTTGTTTGGAATTATAATTCAGTATCCAAATATTATCGCCATTTTCTTTATCCCTTATCGCTGTTCCTAAATATTTTTTCGGATCAATTGTTCCCCTTTTAATTGCGTAAAACTCAACCTTGTTGGCAGACTCAACCGTTCCTTTAAAAGTTATAATTCCAGTAACAACCGAATTAACTTTAGGGAAAGAAAATTCAAAAGATGGCGTGATATTCACGTTTTCTTTGGTCACCGTTGTTGAATAGTAAGTAGCGGGAGTGAGAGCCGGGGTTGGAGCGATATAAGGGATGGGGGTGAGTGTGGGAGAATTAGAATCAGACTTCAACTCTTCCTTTGCCAAATCGTCGCCGGTCCCATTAATACTATCTTTTTGAGCTAAAATTTTTCTGGTTGTCAAAAGAGCAATTCCCGCCAGTACCACCGCTGAACAAGCAAAAATTACAATCAAATGCTTATGAATTTTCTTTAACATATGAAAAAATTAAATAAATTAAGCTCCTTCAAATCATCAAACATTATTACTGAAATAATCAGCTAAATTTAATTATTTCGAAGAGCCAGCCCGATTGCCGTAGCATAACTTTGAGCTCTTTCTTGGTTCATAGTTTTACAAAGCTTCTCTCCTTTAAAATTTATCCAAGGATTGGAACGAAGTGTTCTTTTTTGCACTTGAGCGGAAAGATATTCAACAAGTCCTTTTAAATTAGCTCCTCCGCCACAAACAATAATTTCATCAATTTTGTTATACTTAACACCACTCAAGCTATTCTCAAAGAAATCTATTGTTTTATTCACATCGTTAGTTAATGAAGCCAATACCGGCTGATAAATTTTTAATGCTTCGTTCTTCTCTGCCTTAGTTGAACCCAGACCAACTTTTGCTTTATATTTTTCCGCTTTCTCTTCTTTAATTCCAAATTTTCTCATCACTGAATCAGTAAATGAATTGCCAGAAATCGAGCTACTGGTAGTAAAAACCGGCACGCCGTTTTCATAAACGGCAATACTTGATCCTTCTCGACCGATGTCCAAAATCATAGAACAACCCTCTTTCTCAATCGGAATAACACTTCGACCGGTTGCAATCGATTCAGCTTCAAAAGCCACAATCTCAATCCCTACTTTAGAAAAAAAATCAATATAATTATCAATCAAATTTTTAGGAGAAGCCACCACAACTACCCGAATTTCTTTTTCCTTTTTTTCCAAAAGTTGCCAATCATAATAAACACTATCCAACGACATCGGAATATTAGCCTCTGCTTCCCAACGAATCGCTTCCCCTATTTTATTCTCATCAATTTTGGGAATAGTCACTACCCGAATAAAAACTTTACCTTCCGGAATTGCCACCACCGCTTGATTGCCAACTAATCGATCGCCGGCTTCAGTGACTATTTTTTCTAATACAAAAAACATTTTCTCTTGATCCTTGATATATCCGGTGTCCATCGCTCCTTTGGAAATTCGACTTTCACCACAGAATAAAAGTTTTTGACCACCGACCTGATGGGCAATTTCCACCAACTTAAAAGCGTTATTATTAAAATCTATCCCAATAATATTATTCTTTCTTGAAAACAAAGAGTCTCTGCTAAAAATTTTTTTTAATTCCATGGTTTTATCGAAATGATAAAATTAAACAAACAAAAATTAGAGATCCTCCCACATATCCAGCTCATAAACTGAACCGGTAGGAAAATACGGCGGTGGATAATAAACCAAATTATTGTCAAAAAAAATGTCTCTGAATTGATAACCCGAACCGTCGGTCCAAGCAAAACCATAACGTTTGTTGGTGGCAATCGAACCATAAATGGTGATTCGATCTCGAACATAAAATTGACTGGAGTGACTTTGAGTATAATAATCACGTCCGACTCTTCCCTTTTGAGCTAAAAGCGCCGCATCAATTTCCAGATCATTTTCCGAATAAAGACCAACCGAAATATCATTTTCGGCAATCAATCCAATAATATCCCTTCCGTCTTTGTTGGTATAAAGAACGTCATTATTGATATAAATATTGGCGTCTTCGGAAGTGTCCACAATCGCTGCCACAATTGTCACTTTATTGGTGTTAATTTGGCCATCAACCCAAACATTTCTTTCAAAAAACATTAATCCACTTTCGGGAATATCAATTACTTCTGGATCGCTTTCATCTTTGATTTTATAAGTATCCGGCTCATGAATATTATTTCCCTGATAGTCAAAAACCGACCGAATTTCAGCCTTATCATCAGTTCGCAAAGTCACATGATAGCCTAAAACCGGAATATATTCGGTAGTGCAGATTTGGCACCAAGTATTGCTGGCCCCGCACCACTTTTTCCCACTCTTCCAAGAACAAACCTTTTTTTCAAAATCCGCTCCAGAATAATAAACTCCGCTACTTTGAGCTTCATCTCTCATATGACTTAAATCAGAAACTACGCTGTTAAAATCAACCATTGCTACCGGAAATTCCTTTCCAGCCAAAAATACTGCATTTTCATTGGGCTTTGAGGTCCAAACACCAGGTTTGACAGTTTTAGTATCAGGATCATCATAAGTTGCCACTCCACTGGTGACGACGTTATTAGCCACTCCATCAAACCGTATCCCGTTATTAGAGTGAACCGGTCCATAAGTTGTCGTCCCATCACCAAAGCGCATCACATCATTTCCCAAAACCGAATACTCGCTCCAAGACGGTCGTCGAAATCTAACCTTTACCTTTTTTTTAATTTCTGGATGGCGCAAATCCCAACCAGTAGAAGTGACGCTAACAATGGTAGAATTGACGTCCGGTGGAGTCACTTCAATTTCATAAGTTCCAATTGTTTGACCGGAAAAATCAATCACATTTTTTTCCAGTTTATTTTCAACACCCAAAGGTTCACTTGAACGCCAAAAATCAGCCACCTGTTCAGCGGTTTTACCATCCAGAGCGTGCGCCAAATACCAGCGATAATAATAAATGCCACTTTCGGCAATGTTAAGTGCTCGATAGCGAGCCGCTTCATCACTGCTTCTCCTTTGGCTGGAAGAAACAAAGACAATCAAACCAGAAAGCAAAGTTACCGCCACAGAAGTGGCAACCAAAAGATAAGCGGTAATCGCTCCTGCTTTTTTGTCAGAAAAAATAGTGTTTCTTTTTTCGGTTTTACTTTTCAACTTTTTATTTTTTATTTTCCCAATCTTCAATTTTATTATATCAAGAAAGGAAAAAAATGCAAATAAAAAAGGGGCGGAATCAATTATGACTCAAACCCCTTTTGATGCCGGGAGCTAATCTAATAGCGGTAATAACTCCGGCATCTTTTGCGTTCCTTTCTATCGACCAGTCCTCCTGACTGGTCAAATTGCTCGGTGATTGTGGTGATGCACTTCCCACCACCCTCATACGTCACCACATCGTATGAGCGGGTCATCTCACCATTCCTAATGGAATGGTGATAGTTATTCGTAATAGGCCGGGTTGTGACACACCCGACCAGACTAATCGAAAGAAACATAATAACGATAATAATCCTTTTCATACTCCCTCCTTTTGTTGATTTTAAAGGGCTAATTTAACCACCTTAACCCTCAATTATACACCTTTCTATCTAATTTGTCAACCTCAAACTTGTCTTCATTGCTATTTGCTTCCCGTATATCTTTTTTGAAGAATCGCATAGTCATTGGCATCTACTGGTGATCTTCCATCAAGATTAGCGATATTATTCTGATCAGTATTTTTGTAATTTATTTGAAAAATTGAATAATCATTAGCATCCACATCATCGTCATCGTCCAGATCGCCTTTAAGTTTAGCGTGATATTGATAGACTGATTCAATATCTTTTTCCCAATTGATAGAACCGTCAGGATTGGAACCATAATTGTCCCACCAGTAGTTGTAGCTATCGACTTCTGTCGGGTAAATCGATACAGCCCATTCAATGTTGTAATACCAACTGGGCTCTCCGCCTCCAAACTTGATATACAGCCAATTTCCACGATCGACAGGAAGGCCTTTGGTACTAGAAAAAGCATCAACAAGAACATAAAGCTGGTCCATACCGGTTTTCTTAACATAGCAGTCGGCACCTTCCAAAGCGGAAAGCCTATATTCATCATCCCACACTACGCTCGTATTGTTGGGATCTGGCTCGCCTACGGGGAAAGCACCATGGCGTGCCACAACCACATTTCCCGTGGCATCCCGAATCAATAAATCAACCTTTGTTGCTCCGGGCGGAATAAAAACCCGGGTAAGATAGTCACTGTTGTAGTATCCACTGTACCACTGTGGTGTAGAACCGAAAGAATAGTATCCTTCTGGACGGCCACTCAGTCGGGTATACGGATCATGGACTGTGACATACTGGGTAGGATTGCCAGCTTGAGTTGAAGTGGAAAAACAGAAAAAACTGCTTAAAGTGATTAAACACAGAAGAAAGAATTTGGAAAGGTTGGATTGTTGTTGGTAAGAAGACATAAAAAAAGAAATGGTTGTAATTTTTTCTCAATTAAATTATACCATTTATACCATTTTACAGCACCATGTTACGCTGGTGGTTTATTCGGTTAATTGAAAAGGGACTGAAAGTTTTTCAGTCCCTTAAAAAGCTCAATAATCATAATAATAATAATGGTGGTGGTGGTGATGTCTGTCCGGCACCCAAACCCACCTCGGTCCGATCCAGTGTCTCCCGGACCAATAACCCTCTTTCCAAACCCAATGACCTGGAGGTGAATAAGGCGGTGACGGAGGAGGCGGTGCATAGACAACAGGAGGCGGAGGCGGAAGATATGGTCCGGGACGTGAAATATTGTAATGGTAGTCCCGACTACTAGCTTGGACTCCGGCTGAAAAAGCAGTGTCAATCACTGCTCCCGTTCCGGCACCAATCAGAATTCCATTTCTTGCCCCCCTAGGGCCATCTACTGCCCCACCAATTACTGCTCCCAATAGCCCACCCGTAACTGTGGCACAACCGCTGATTATTATTGCCACCAATAAAATAACAACAATTAAAGATGCTCTTTTTTTCATATTTCCCCCTTTCTTTCCAATTTTACAATGCGAATCTTCTATTGTTTAACAAATTAATTTAAAAGAACTTTTCCCCAATTTATCAACTTGATAACTGACATTTATAGCATAAAATCCAAAAATTTGCAAAGTTTACCAAACTTCCAAACATTGTAAAAACTTTGTCAAGATTGCAACACTGAATCGATATGTTAAGATGAAAAACCAAAGTGATGAAAAAATCAAGCAAAAAGTAAACAAAACAATTTTAATTGTTATGCAAGAACAAATTTCTCAATTTGAAAATATCATCCAGTCCGGAAAAAAAATTCTTATTATTCCTCAAAGCGGATCCGATATCGATCAGCTAGCTACTGCTTTTGCTCTAGCTAATCTTTTTCAGAAATTAGACAAACAAACTTCTGTTTTTTTGCCAACCGAAAAATTTCCCAAAAAACTCTCATTTTTAAAAAGAAACTTTCTTTCTATTGAAAAACTTTCCGGCTTGCGAGATTTTCTTATTATTTTCAATACTGAAAAAAATGAAATTTTAAAAATAAAAACTGAAAAAAAGGAAAATCAAACCATCATTCGAGTCACTCCGGAAAAAGAAACCATTGATCCTCGCGATTTTTCTTTTGTTCCTGCCAGTTATGAATATGATCTATTAATTACCTTGGGAGCTGAAAATTTGGAACACCTCGGCCAACTCTATTTTTCCAATAGCGATCTTTTCTACGAACTGCCAAAAATTAATTTTTCCGTTTCACCCCGAACCGAAAATTTTGCCTTGGTTAACATTGTTGATGTCACCGCTTCAACCATTGGAGAAATGCTTTCCAACATTTTACTAGACAAATTTGAAAAATTTATCGATCCCAATATTGCTCAATGTTTGTTAACTGCCATTATCGGAGGCACTGATAGCTTTAAAAAAGCCACCGCTACTCCGGCCTCAATGATAATGGCTGCTCGCCTAATGAAATATCAAGCCGATCAAGCAACCATTATTCGCTACCTTTATAAAACCAAATCAATTGCCTTTCTTAAACTTTGGGGAAAAATTATGTCTCGTTTGAAATACGATGAAAAAACCCAATTGATTTGGTCCAGCGCCCTTCAAGAAGATTTCATCCAATCCGGAGCTTTGCAAAGCGATATCCCTTTCGTTCTTGAAGAAATTGAAAAGAACCACAGTTCCGCTCAAATTTTCGCCTTATTATTTTTCAATTCAAAAGGAGAAACAATCTTAAAAATCAAGGCTAATGACAAAAAATATCTTGCCAAACTTTGTGAGCAATATGAAATTGAAAACCAATCTGAACTGGAAATTAACCTGAAATTTAAACCAATCGAGATAGTTGAAAAGGAGTTGCTGGAATTAATTTCCAAATAGGATAGGAAAACGCATCTTTGATTTAGATGCGTTTTGATTTTTCTTCTAGATTGAACATCAATTGCCTCCCCAAGCCAATGATCTGGTATATTCATAAATTGGCTTAAGTGAAAAATTATTAATTTCCATACAATATCCCCGATTCTCATCCTCCTTGAGACACTGGCCACTGCCTGAATTCTTGGAACAAAGTCCGCAATTTTTAGGTACATATTTAAAACAGTAACCAAGTTTTTTGGGCGGAACAGGAAAAATAGTGCAATTCCCGCTATACTCACAACTATAAGCGCAGATTCTGCAGTCGAATTTCATCTTCCACCTCCTTTTGAGTGTTGGCTTTTTGGTTTTAAAGATCTATAAATTTGTTTCAAACAATTTATTTCGACTTTTTCCACCTCGAACCAATCGTAGTTTTTGCTCCGGCAGATCTAAAAAATCAGCCAGAATGCTTCTGACTGCCCGATTTGCTTGACCGCGCTCAGCTTTAGCTTTGACTTTCACTTCAAAGCTATCTGCCGACTGCTTGGTCACCATTTCTTTTTTTTCATTTGGAAAAACTTTGACTCGAATTAGCATCTTGGTTAATAAAAATTTTATCTCCAAAATCCCGACGAATCATCGTTGGGAAAATTATAACATATTTCAAAAAATAAAAAAGGTTTGAAATTTTGTTTTTCAAAAACCGTAAAAAAATTGTAATCTATTTTAAGAGTGTTATAATGCGAAAATGAGCAAAATAATTGAAGTCAAAAATCTAGTTAAAAAATTCGACGACATTACAGCCGTCGATAATATTTCTTTTGGTGTTGAAAAGGGAGACATTTTTGCCTTTCTTGGTCCCAATGGCGCTGGCAAAACCACCACTATCAAAATATTCACCACCCTTCTAAGTCCGACCAGCGGTCAGGTCTTGATCAACGGTTTCGATCCGGTCACCGATCCCGACAATGTTCGCCGCTCTTTTGGCATCATTTTTCAAGACCCCAGTTTGGATGATGAGTTGACCGCCTTTGAAAATCTGGAATTTCACGGCATGCTTTATGACGTTCCAAAAAAAATTCGCCGAGCTAGAATTGATGAACTTCTTAGGATCGTAGAATTAGAAAAACGTCGGAATGATTTAGTTAAAGAATTTTCCGGTGGAATGAAACGTCGATTAGAAATTGCTCGAGGTTTGCTTCACCATCCCAAAATAATTTTTCTTGATGAACCGACACTAGGACTTGATCCTCAAACACGAAATCATCTTTGGAGCTATATCAAAGATATGAATCAAAAAGAAGGTATTACCGTTTTTTTCAGCACTCACTATATGGAAGAAGCCGAGCGAATGGCTAGTCGAATCGCCGTTATCGATTACGGCAAAATTATTGCTGAAGGTTCGGCGGAAAAACTCAAAGAACAAACCGGCACTGCAAGTTTGGAGGAAGCTTTTTTGAAATTAACCGGCAAACAAATTCGAGAAGAAAGTGCCAGTGTAATTGACCAACTAAGGACTAAAAGACGTCTATGGAAAAGATAATCAAATATTTCAGAGTAATTTTCATTCTTTGGCTTCGGCAGCTCAAGCGCTATTCTCGTTCTCGAGCCAGAATTGTTGGATCACTGGCCCAACCGATTCTTTTTCTGGTAGCCTTGGGTTTTGGTTTTGGACCGATCTATCAGAAAGCCGGCGGTGGCAATTATATTCAATTCATTGCTCCCGGAATTATTTCAATGAGCATTATTTTTACCGCTATGTTCAACGGGATTGAGGTGATTTATGATCGTCAATTTGGCTTTCTAAAAGAAACCTTGGTCGCTCCGGTTCCTCGTTGGACTATTATGCTGGGTCGAACTTTCGGTGGCGCCACAGTAGCCGTTATCCAAGGCACCATCGTTTTTTTAATCGCCCTATTAATCGGTTTTCGACCAGAAAATCCGCTTCTTGCCCCATTGGCTATTTTTTATATGATTTTAATGGCGATTTTTTTTACCGCTTTCGGCACCGCCATTGCTTCAAAATTGGAAGATATGCAAGCTTTTCCTTTGATTATCAATTTCCTCATTATGCCATTATTTTTCCTTTCCGGCGCCTTGTTTCCCTTAGGTAGTTTGCCAAAAGCGATCCAAGCAATTACTTATGTTAATCCCCTGTCTTATGGCGTTGATGGGATTCGCGGAATCCTGACCAATCAAATGCACTTTTCTTTGGGACTTGATTTTCTGGTTCTGGTTTTTTTTGCCACCATCACAGTAGCCATTGGCAGTTACCTCTTTTCCAAAATCCAAGTCTAAAAAGAATTAGAGAAAAATTTGTTTTAAAAAATTTCTAATTAAATTCAAAATAAACACTTGGCCCAATTCTTATCGTATCTCCTAATTTTATAAGTTTTTTTTCTTTCTCTTTAACTAATTCCCAATAACCTTTTTCGTTAAGATAAAAAATTCCCCATCCGGACCAGTTATTGTCTGGGTAACTCAGATACAATTTACCATCTTTTCTTTCTAAACAACAATGATTCCCTTCTATCTTACCAACGATTTTTTTCTTTTGTGTAAATTTTAATAGATTATTTCCATCTATAGTTCTTTTCATCCCATCTTTAATATTATTAAACTTTTCATATGAACAATTTACCCTGACTCCTGTCATATTCTCTCCAAGTATTAAGTGAAGAATGTCCATTCTCTGATAGCTATGCCAGATATAAGGCGGAATTTTTATATTAAATCCTTTATAGATACAAACTATATCAAATTCCAAAGCTAAATATTCTTTTGAATATCCTTCCAGCGGAATACTATTTCTTTGTTTAATTTTATTTCCTTGCAAGTATGGATGAACATAAAGAATTTGTCCCTCCTTACTTAGTAATGTATTGTTACCGGTCTGTTGAATCAAGTGCAATAATTCTTCCACCTGGGCGAAAACGTTCAGAATAACTAGCGCTTTTTCAGCACCTTTGATATCCATATTCCTACTTTTCATTTCATCACAAAAACTACTACCTAATTCCAATAATTCAATGTTTAATTTCCCCACCGTTCCATCAAAAACCGATTCATTACTTTTTTCTAGATCATAATAGTTTAAAATTTCTCTTTTTTTGACTTCTACTTTGATTCCAACTTCTTCAAATTTGCTGAAAAGTTTCTCTTGAGATAATTTATCCAAACAATCCTCCCATTTTTCTTTGCTCATCAACCCCAATATATCATCTAATTTTTTACACAATTCTCTTATGTTTTGAGGATCTTCTTCATTCGAACGGATACCTAATTGTTCTTCACTCTGATTGAAAAAGTCTTTTGGTTCCAACAAAGAGAAAAACTGAAAAGATGGATAAACAATGTTATATTTATCGAACTTGAAAATATCACCGCCATCCGAAGATACATAATCAATTCCAGTTTTTTTAAAGCTCGGACGAATTAATTTGATGCCCTTAGAATGAAAATATTTTTCATAAGCTGCACGGGCCATAATATCTGATGGAGCAATCAATTCAATAGCCACAACTTTTTTGCCATTATCTTCTTGTTTCTTTATATCTTTTTTCAATTTGACTAATAAATCCGTCCATTTTGATGGGAAGGTGCTATTATGCTCCACTATCTCAGTTTGATCTCCAAAGTGCCCCCGTATTTCTGCAACAGCATCCTCTTGTATCTTATGCTGAGTATACCTCAACAAACATGCATTTATGATATTTTCCGCCTGTTCTTGAGATAAATCTTTTTCTATTGTAGTTAGAGGAAATTTTTCACCAAATATTTCATATGTTACCACCGGTCTTTCTGCTCTATACATCAAGCCTCATCGCTTTTTAGTTGCTTCATCAAAAGTTGGACGCAATATTTGTAAATCAGTACCTCCCACCATAGCCTTTGCAAAAAAATTGCTCAATCTTATTTTGTCACTAAAAGGCAACTCTAAGCCAACTACTTCAGTATTTAACTGTTGCTCAATGACATTTATTAGTGAGATCACCTCTTCATATATATCATCCAGATTTTTAAAAACATAAGCTACATCAATAATATTGACGTCATATCCCAAACTATCCTGAATTAAATAACTTTTTTGGGCTTTATTCGGATATCTGCTAAACCTTAATATCGTTGGCTTTGATTCGGTAAATCCATCCTCAACCAAAAAAGACAGCTCAATTGTTTTTTCCCCATATTCTACAGTCTTGCTATCATATATTTTTTCTTTTTTTTCAAATCCATTATTCATCATTTCCATGTTTTTTCATCCTGAATAATTAGTATAACTGCTTTGATTATATCATGAGACATAAAATATAATAAGACATTTGAGTTTATATAATTCACCATCCGGCTTTCGTTTTGTATTCAAAAGCTTGATTTTATTATCAAAAGCCAAAAACACTACCGCTATGGTGGATTATTTAGAAAGAGAGGAAGATATAAATTTTGTTGTGAGTTTGGTCTGCCACAGTTAGATTTTATTAAATGCCTTCATTGTCACCTTTGTTATCAGTTGTTTTCTTGTCGCTTGCAAAAATTCATCATAATTTTTGGCCAGACGTTTTTTGTTTATAGTATAACCATGCAAAATGTGCTGACGCAGGGTTTTTGTCGCCCACTGACAGAACTTTGTGGGGTTGATTGAATTGATGCGATATCCAATAGAAAGAATGAGATCAAGATTGTAATACTCAAGCTTTCTTCGTATTTGTCTTTTGCCTTCCTTTTGAACTGTTTCCAAAATGGAAACTGTTGCCTTTTTATCCAATTCTCCGGTTTCAAAAATATTTTTTACATGTTTGGAAATAGCTGCTTTTTGCACTCCGAATAATTCAGCCACCTGTTGCTGTGTAAGAAAGACAGTTTTTTTACGTGGATCAAGTCGAACCTCAAAAGCCCCGCTGGGTGATTGATAAATTATAATTTCTTTTGATCTGTCTTTTTTCATATCTCTAAATTAAATCCTACCTTTTGAAGCTGTTTTTATTTCTTTATCCAATCTTTTTTCTTCCTTTATCTGTTTGGCTGGTCTTAAAGAATCTTAAAAAGAGTTTTTTCCAATGATTCAACTTTGTTGTAATTCTTTTTTGCCATATTTTTACTTGATTAAGTTAGCAGTCCTGATATTATTGCAATAACTAGTAATAGCAAACTGAATTACTATCAATGTAAACTAACAATTTAACTCTTATGAAAAAAAATCTTCAAATTAAAAAACGCGTCGCTCTAATTTTTGGCGGACAATCAGGCGAACATGAAGTGTCTCTGCGATCTGCTAACCAAGTAATGAAAGCGCTTTCTCGAAATAAATATGAGATTATTCCGATTGCTATTACTAAAAATGGTTTTTGGCTAGTGGGCGAACTCGGACAAAAATATTTAGAAGATAATTTAGAAAAAGCTGAAAACCAAGATGGAGTGAAAAATGTTGCTTTTTTTGAAAATAAAAGCAAAATTCCAGAAAAATTTCCCCCGATCGATATAGTTTTACCCATTATCCATGGAACATTTGGAGAAGATGGAAAATTGCAAGGCTGCCTTGAAATGCTGGGATTGCCCTACGTTTTTTCTGGCACATTAGCCAGTGCTTTAGCCATGAATAAATCCAAAACCAAAATTATTGCCAAAAATTCTGGGCTTAAAATTGCCAAAGATATTGTGCTTTCGAAAAATAAAAAATATGACACCAAAAAGATTGTAGCTAAACTTGGTTTTCCTGTTGTCGTAAAACCAATAGAGCTTGGCTCTTCAGTTGGAACAAGTTTAGCTACGACAGAAGAGGAATTATCTTTGGGTATTGAAAAAGCCTTAGAATATGGAGAAGAAGTTCTCTTAGAGCAATTTATCAAAGGACGTGAATTAACTGTTTCAGTGATGGGTGACAAATCTCCTAAGGCTCTGCCTGTTATTGAAATTATCCCCAAAGTTTCTTTATGGTTTGATTATCGAGCCAAATATGAAACAGGTGGTTCCCAGGAAATTTGCCCAGCTGATATTCCTGATGATATTCGTCAGAAAGTTCAACGCTATGCCATTAAAATTTTCAAAGCCATCGGCTGTCTGGATTTATCTCGAGCCGACTTTATCTGGAGTGAAAAAGATAACAAAATATATTTTCTGGAAATCAACACTATCCCCGGAATGACCGCAACAAGTCTTGCCCCTCAAGCGGCCAAAGCTTCAGGCATGACTTTTTCTGATTTTTTAGACAAATTAATTGAATCAGCCAGTAAAAGACAAATGAAGAAAAAAGTTGAATAGTTAAATATCTTTTTGAATTATTTTGAATTATTTATAACATAAAAAGGCCTAAATAGGCCTTTTTTGTGGAGTTTTGCTCGGGGATAGGGACTCGAACCCCAATAAACAGGACCAGAACCTGTTGTCCTACCATTAGACGATCCCCGAAAATTTATCTTTTTTCAATAAAATCCTAATTACTAAATTTTAAAACATACCGCTAATTGATTTCAACCTTTCAGCCATTGAAACATTCAATATTGATTCAAAATTCAGAATTCAAACCTCTAAGTTGCCTGCAGATTCCATGTTCTGAAAAATAGCAGAAAAGCGGGAAAATATCAAATTTTCCCACTTTTAAGATTCAATAAAACTATTTGGACTCTTCTAGTGTTACTGTTTTATTTAACATTTCACCATCTCTAAAAATCTTGAGATTGATTTGAGAACCAATTTCTTTAGATCTTATCACTTTTGACAAATCATTTTTTTCATCTAGTTTTACCCCATCAATTTCCAAGATAATGTCATATTCTTCCAGGCCCGCTTTGTCAGCCGGACTACCGGGAATTACCGCCAATTCAGTTCGATTGTTTCCACGAAGAATCAATGCTCCATAGTTATATTTGAGCTTGTTAGTAGCTTGAATTTCATCATCAACCATCACATAACGCACTCCCAAATAAGGTCGAGATAATTTGCCGGTATTTTTAACCGTTTCAAAAAGTTTTTTTACCTGATTGATAGGAATAGAAAAGCCGATATTTTCCGCTCCTTGAGCCATCGCCACATTAACTCCGATCACATTTCCTTGAATATCCAAAAGCGGTCCGCCACTGTTACCGGGATTGATAGCCGCATCTGTTTGAATTACTTCATCCAAATTTTCGCTTCTCCCCATTCCATCACCGGCTTGCAACTGTCTTTTGAGACCAGAAATTATCCCCTTGGAAACGGTATTTCGAAATTCACCCAAAGAATTACCAATGGCAATCACCGTTTGACCAATTTTGATACTATCAGAATCTCCCATTTTAACGGTTGGAAGATTTTTTTTGTCAATTTTCAAAAAGGCCACATCCAATGTTTCATCAGTTGCCAAAACTTTAGCTTCAACTTTTTCATTTTCATTGAGAATCACTGTGTATTCAGCTTCCGGATCGCTGACCACATGATTGTTGGTGATAAGATAACCGTCACTATCGACAATAAATCCTGTTCCACCGCCAATTTCCCGTTTTTCTGTTTCCGGCGCTTGTTGATCATTTCTTCTTTGACGAAAACCAAACGGATTAAAAAAAGGATCGTCAGCAAATGGATCGAGAAAAAAACTGTCCAGCTTTGGCACATCTTTAGTGATAACAATGCTTACCACCGCCGGAGAAGCTTTCTCAACTGAATCGATCACCGCCGATTCCTCCTCGACTACCTGAGAAAAACTTTTCTGCTGGTTGATTTCAATGTTTTTATTATTATTTAGTTTTTTTTCAAAACTCATTTTCTTCCAATTAAATCCAGACCAATCCATTTGAGCAATTTTCCCTCCGAAAAAACCAAAAAACCCACCTACTAAGGCGCTAACAAAAATGCTTATAGTAAAAACTAAAAAACCAATCCGAAACAAATGAACACCATCCGCTTTATCTTTTTTATTTTCCGGTCCAATTTCCGGCTCTATTTTATTTTCCGACTCCATTTTTTTTCAAATTAATTATTAATCGTTTAAAAATACTTTCAAAAAAACAAAAACTAGAGACGAACAGCCTCAGTTTATTTTATACGCTTAACAGCTCTCTATCTTTCGCTTTCATTTTTTAAACCACCTTTATTGCCGAAACCGGGCAACTTTCAGCCACCTCGTTCAAGTCACATTCGCATGAATCATTATCGACAAATTTAGCATGATTGCCTTCAATAACAAAACATTTTTCGCAAAGTCCCACACACATACCACAACCAATGCACTTTGTCTGATCAATAACTGCTTTCATATTCTTTAGCTTTTTAATTACTTGTTAAAAACTATTAAACGCTTGGATCACCATCCGCTTTAATTCGATAAAAAAACTCTTTCTGGTCCATTTCCGGATCAGAAAAACGCACTCTGGCTTCTTTCTGATCCCAAAAATATTCTTTAGTTATAATCCAAACTTTTTGCTTGCTTTTTTGCTCTTGAAGCCAAGAAATAAAACTGTTGGAACGGATAAAAATTTGGGAAATTTTGACCTCTTCTGATTTTTCTCCGGCATTCTCAACCAAACGCCGTTCTTCCAACAAAACAATATGATAACCCAAAGAGCTTTCTACAATACCAGTTCTTTCTCCGGCTTTCAGTTCGCCTATCGCTTCATCAACCTCCTTGACTAAAAATTCCCGTTTCATCCAGCCTAGTTTTCCCCCGCTACTAGCACTTTCTCCCTCTGAATACTTGGCCGCCACTTCAGAAAAATTGGAATTGTCGCTTTTTAGTTCGGCCAATGCTTTTGATGCTCGCTGAAAAGCTGCTTTTGTTTCTTCGTTATCCTTAAGATATGACTGAATTAGTTTCTCCAAATAAAGCTGGTTTTTAATAACATTATTTTTATACTCAGCCACACCCCAGCCATAAGTTTTTCTCAAATTATCGATAAAAACCTTTGAATCATCGACATTTTTTAGGACGCTTAATAGTTTCTCCTGTATTTCACCATCAGTCACCTTAATTCCTTGCTCATGACAAATCTTTTGAATAATCTGATCTTCTATCAGCTTATCTAGAATGTCTTTTTCCTTTATTTTAAGCCTTTTTTGTCCTTCAGGAGTGGAGAAGTCAACTCGAAGATTGATCTTGGCAAAATCAGGCGATTGATAATACTTTTTTACTGAATCCAAACTAACAAGTAAATCCTTGGAACTGACAATTCGCCAAGGAAAAATAATCGCCACCGGATAAGGCAATCTTTTTAAAAAACTATCAGCAATTTTTCGGGCCGGAGAAAAAAAATAAAGTGAAAAAGGCAAAACAAAAAAAACCAAAATAAGAACGCCAATCCACAACCACCGCCAACGTTTAATGGCTTTTGTTATTTTATTTCCGCCTTTTGTTAATTCAGTTTCGCCCATTTTAATTTAAAAATTTGATTAGACATTGCCTTCTTTGAATCAATAAAAGCCTAGCACAAATTGGAAAAATAGAAAAGAAGTTTTCCAAGTATAAATTTTAAAATGTTTTATCAATGTGGATAAATTCCAAAAAGCTCATCGCAAAAATACTCACTAAAATCCCTGTTTTTTAAAACTTTGAATCGTTGACTGATTAAATTTCTTCTTTTTTTATTCTCTTCTCATTGCCTCAGCCGGAGAAAGAAGTGATGCCTTACGAGCCGGTTGAACTCCAAAGACTAGACCGACCAAGGCAGAAAAGCCAAAACCCAAAATAAAAGATTTGACTGAAATTGGAAACTGCAAATTAAAACCAAAGCGATTCGCTATAATTTCTCCTAAAACCGTTCCGCCAATTCCCAAGATCAAACCTATGAGCCCACCAAGAATAGTAATGATAATTGCTTCAAAAAGAAACATCATAAAAATGTCGCTATTTTTTGCTCCTAAAGATTTATAAAGTCCTACCTCAAAGGTTCTTTCTGTCACTGCCACATACATTACATTCATAATTCCCACTCCACCAACAATCAGCGAGATTGAAGTCAGGGCAATTAAAGTTACAGTAATCGCATCAAACACCCCGCCCAAAATAGAAGTAGCTTCAGAAACAGAAGTAACTGCAAAATCATCATCATCCGGATTGTCAATTTGGTGAATATCGCGCATTTTATCGGTTAATTGTAACGCCGTCAGTTCCATTTCTCCTTGATTTTTGAGCTTATAAGAAGCCATTTGAATATAATCAATTCCCATCAATTTCTTCTGGAGTGTTCCCAAAGGAATATGAATCAATTGATCAAAATTAAAAAAACCGGTTGAACCTCGCTCTTTTAGCACACCCACAATTCGAAAAGTTTTTCCTTTAATTTTGATTTTTTGTCCAATCGGATTTTCTCCCGGCGCAAAAAAATCTTTTCTAAAATCACTTCCGATGATCGCTACCTGTGAAAGAGCATCATTGTCATCTTTGGTAAATGCTCGACCAAGTTCAATTTTTGCCTGTTCATCAGTTTCAATCACTCCTTCGGTTACCCCCATAACAATTGCTTGCTTGTCTTTACTTCCCACTTTGACAATTTGCTGACTCATAATTGCAGCATACCAAGCCGCCACATTTGAATTTTCAGCTAATTTTTCCGCATCTGCCAATTTAAAAGTAGTAATTGCCGAACCACCAACCATTGAGGTAGCATTTTGAGTCGAAGTTTTACTAGTCTTAGGCGTTTTAGTTTCAACCCAAATAATATCCGAACCAAAAGATTGTACTTGACTGATAACAAAAGCTTTTACCCCATCGCCTAAAGACATAACTAAAATCACTGAAGTAATTCCAATCACGATGCCCAAAAAAGACACCGCCGTTCGACCGGGATGGCCAAATAAATTTTTGAGGGATAATTTTAGTGCCAAAACAGTCCGTCGCATTTATTTTTTATTAAACAATCCAGTCTTGTTGATATTCAGGCCGATTTTTTCTCCAATTGGTTTTCTTTGTAAACTTTACACTTTTGAAAAACAATCATTCATATCGAAGCGCCTCCATCGGACTAATTTTTGAAGCCTTGCGTGCCGGATAATAACCAAAAATTAAACCAATTCCAATCGAAACCAAAACAGAAATCGGAAGTGACCAAAATGAAATCATAAACCGCCATTCCAAATCAAATAAGCGAATAATAATGGCGGCTAAGTAAGACAACATAATCCCCAAAATTATTCCGACTAAACCGCCAATCAAAGAAACTGTTGCCGCTTCAACCAGAAACTGAATCGCAATATCCCTATTTTTCGCCCCCAAAGCTTTTCTTAATCCGATTTCTTTTATTCTTTGACTAACAGCGATTAACATAATGTTCATAATTCCCACACCGCCAACTACCAAAGAAATCGAACCAATCACTAAAAGAAAATACCTCAAAACATTGGTAATAGTTTCAAAAGTTTTAATGGCGCTTGATTGATCACGAACTGAGAAATCGTCATTGGCCGGATTGTCAATGCCGTGCCGCTCTCTCAATGTCACCTCAATATTTTTTTTTGCTAATCCAATTGAAAATTCATCCCTGACTTTGAGACGCATATAACCCAAGTGATCGATTCCGGAAATAATTTTTTGAAATGATTTTAAAGGGAAAAAAACACTTTCATCTTGATTTGATGATCCAAATCCTCCCGCTCCTCTTTCGGCTAGTACGCCAATCACTGTAAAGTTTTGATCTTTAACTTTAATTTTTTTATTGATTGCGTCTTCATCACCGAATAAATCCTTGGCCACTTTATTTCCCAAAACGGCTACTCGGGAAAGATTGATTTCCTCTTCCTTAGTAAAAAATCTTCCTTTATTCAAAGTCGCATCTTCAACATCCATATAACTGGCAGTCACGCCCACACCAGAAGTCACCGTTTCTTCTTTAGCGCTTTTAATTGAATAAGTGCCTCTAACATAGCCAGTACCAGCAATCACCTCAGGAACATTTCGACCGTTAGTAAGCGCCAAGAGATCATCATAAGTCAAGGTGTTAATTGAAATTCCAAATGCCGCTGCCGGCGGACCCTTTTCATCAGAAGCACCAGGAAGTACCGCTACTAAATTTGAACCAATTCCTCTAATTTCATTTAAAATTAGATCCTGACCGGAAATTCCGGCTGCCATAATCATAATTACCGAAGCCACGCCGATAATAATGCCTAAAATCGTCAAAAAAGACCTCATTTTTGAAGCAAGCAAATTTCTGACTGAAATTTTTATAGGAATTGAAATATTCATAACCGAAAATTGTCACCCAACAAACAGTCAACAAAAGATTTTCCTATTTAAGCATTTTTTCACCTTCTGCTATTCGCCTTTTAGCCACCGGCTGATCACTGACAATCAGTCCATCTTTCATTTGAATGATTCTTTTGGCATGTTCAGCGGTATAAGTCTCGTGAGTAACCAAAATAATGGTTCTGCCTTTATCATTGAGCTGTTGTAAAATTTTCATCACTCCCAATCCTGATTTCGAATCCAAATTGCCGGTTGGTTCATCAGCGAAAATCACACTCGGTTCATTAACCAATGCCCGAGCAATTGCAACTCGTTGTTTCTCGCCACCTGATAATTGATTTGAAAAATAATTAATTCGATGACTCAAACCAACCGATTCAAGAGCGTCTTCAATTTTCTTCTTCCGAATTTCTTTGGAAAAACCTTCTTCATTGTAAAGCATTGGAAGCTCCAAATTCTCAAACACTGTTGTTCGTTGAAGCAAATTGAATGACTGAAAAATAAATCCTACTTGACGATTTCTGATTTCTGCCAATTCATCATCGGAAAATTTAAGAACATCTTTCCCTTGAAAAAAATATTTCCCTCCACTGGGACGATCAAGAAAACCCAGCATCTGCATCATAGTCGATTTACCACTGCCGGAAGGTCCCATAATCGCCACAAAATCTCCAGTTTCCACTTCAAAAGAAACCCCCCTTACCGCCTGTGTTTCGGCTCCATCATTAAAATAAATTTTAGACAAATTAATTGCCTTGATTAATTTCAAATCTTTAGAAATATTTTAAAGCCTAAATTAAAAATCAATTACCATCATCTTCCGATACTATTACTTGATCCCCCTCGTTCAAACCGGAAACAATTTCTACCGTCCCTTCATCACTTTCAATCCCTGTTGTCACTTCAACTTCCGTTGCTAGTCCTTTGGCATTTAATATTTTGACCGTTTTTTTGCCCATTTTTTTTGAAACTGCCCTAGTTGGAATAAAAATTACATCATCTCGCTGTTGAATTTTAATGTCAATATCAGCACTCATTCCTTCTTTTAATCGTTGGTCAAAATTTTCCAATCTAAATTTCACTTTATAATAAATAACATCTTGAATGATTGTTGAAGCCGGGTCAATTTCAATTACCTTGGCTCGAAAAACTTCATCCGCAGAAAGCGCATCAAAAGAAACTTCGGCCGTTTGATCCAATTTAACTTCGGCAATATCGGCCTCGGCAATATTTGATTCCAAAATAAAGTCCTTGGAAATCATTTTACCAAAAGAATCGGCTAAATTTGAACTGCCAATTACCTCGCCTTTTTTATAATTCAACTGAGTAATAGTTCCAGCTACCGGAGCTTTAAGCGCTGACTTTTCCAAATTTGATTTTGCCAGTTCATAAGCATTTTTGGCAGTTGCCACTGAAGCATCTCGACTTCTTTCGGCAAAATTAGACTGAATAGTTTTTAGTTTTTCCTTATTGGTTCTAAGTGAATTTTCAGCATAGATAACATTTACCTCTTTAGTTTTTTTTGCCAACTCTAAATTCTCTGCTGCTTTGTTTTTATTTGATTGAGCCGTTGTCAAAGTCAATTTCGCGCTTTTGGCAGCGCTGCTATTTTCACCAGAATCAATTTTGACTTGGTTGTAATAACTTAAAGCATCATCATAATAGTCCTTAGCATTTTGATAATCTGATTCCGCCGCTTGAACTTTTTGCTTTTCCAAACTTTCCACTTCTTTCAAATAAGCCTCCGCTCCAGCAACTGCCTCCTTTGCTTCTCTTACCGCATCATCATTTGATCCTGAATCAGCCAAAGCTTTTTCATAAGCAAGCCGAGCGCGTTCCAGTTCAAAATTCAGGTTGCTGTCATCTAAAATCGCCACGACTTCCCCTTGAGCCAAATCCGCTCCAACAAAAGTTTTTATTTCCTTAACTCGGCCAGTAGTTTCAAAATTAAGTCTAATTTCCTGATTGGCAAAAAGTTGTCCGGTAGCCGAAACAATTTTAGCAACTGTTCCCCGCTTAGCCGTTTCAGTAACAAAAGTCGTTTTTTTCTTTTTGAAAAATAAAGGAAAGGCCAGTGCTAAAAGACCAACAGCTAAAACCAAAACCCAAATCAAATATTTTTTTCCTTTAGGCATTTTTACTATTTTTTTATTATAAACAAAGAAAATGAATCTCTAAAAATCAATTTATCGCCCAATTGCCCAACCAAACACTTTTCGACTAGCCCCTTCCAATACATCAAGTAATGAAACATCGGCCGGACCAGTATAGAAAACAAATTGTTCCGATTCAACTGTTTGATTGTCACGATCTCTAACTGTAATTTTATATTTATAAACCGAATCAGCCGCTAATCCGGCCAATGCTAAATGATGACTTTTACCATAAACATCTTCAGTCTCAACTTTTTCATTTTTTTCCCCACTTTTGAAGTAGTTCACCGTCATAATTGCCTCTTTGTTGGTTTGACAATTCACTATCAAACTAATTCCACTATTGTTTGATTCATTTTTTGTTCTATAAAGCTCGCTCTTAATATCATTGATGGCTAGCTCCCCGGTTTTTTCAATCTCCAGCATCTCCATCCCAAAGTTAGTCCCTAAAACCAAACTCTTGATTTGATACTGATCTCCAACCAATTCACCTCCCTCATTGTCATTGCCAACATTATTGGTCTCACCTAATACTTCAACTTTTCCAGTCGCTTGATTTTTAAAACTTTTTGCTTGAAAACCGGCAATTTTATTGACATTATTATTACTTTTTTCAAGAAAAGTTTCCACCAAACTGATAGAAATCACACTGAAAATCAAAAAAAACAGTCCCCCAAGAATGATTTTACCTTTGATACTGATTTTTTTCATTTTTATTGTTTAAGTTTAAGATTGACAAAACATTATTTATACCTCAATGCGTCAAGCGGATCAGTGCTGCTTGCTCGTCTGGCCGGAACTATACCAGTAAAAAATCCAACAACTGTGGCAATCACAATAATAAAAATCAAAAACCAAATTGGATAATAGAAAAGACTGGTTGAATAACCGCCTAAACCTTCTGCTAAAACATTAATAATCACATTAAAAATTTTTCCGCCTAAAAGACCTAAAATTACTCCGGCAATTCCTCCCAAAAATCCCATCAATGTTGATTCAAATACAAACATCCAAAGCACGTCATAATCCGAAGCTCCGATTGATTTCATTATGCCAATTTCCTCGGTTCTTTCCAAAAGTGAAACTGTCATTGTATTAAACATTCCAATGGCGCTGACGATCAAAGCAATGGCTCCAAAAAATCCCAAAATGATTCTAATTATTTTGAAAACTTTATTTACTTGATCAACTACATCAGTCAATGCCGAAACAATAAACCCTCGACTCTCTAATTCTTTACGCACTACCGTCACTGAATTGCTTGAATCACCTTTTATTTTCAACCTTGAATATTGGCTATATTCAACATTGCCACTGAATTTTTTATTAATATAAATCGTAGTATCCTTGTCTTCTGACACTCCAATAATTTTAAAATTTGACTCCTCTGCTATTGCTACACTTTTACCAATAATACCACTGTCTTTTTCGGCCAAATTAACTGAAATGTTCATTCCAACCAACTCGGTCGGATTTTTTTCAAAAACTTTGGCTAGTGGTTGAGAAATAACCACACCGTCTATTTCTTGATCATTTAACGATTCGCCAGCGACCATTTTCAATCCGGTTAGATTAATAAACCGATCATCCACCAAAAAGACTTTTGAGTCAGTAGTCATTGTTTCCAATCTCAACTTACCTTCTGTTTCATAAACCGAGCTGACAAAATCGACTCCTGGCAAAGCGGCAATTTCAGCCACATCATCTTGACTAATTGCTTGTGCCGTCTCTCTAGGATAAACATCCAATGAAAGCAAAGAATCTTCGGTAGTAATCGTTTCAAGCAAAGTTTTTTGAATACCATAGCCAAGCGAAACCAAGAATAAAATAGCACCAATTCCCACTCCCATACCCAAAATAGTCAACAAAGTACGAGAAGTACGAGCCTTAAACATCCTGGTTGACATTTTCAGTAAATCATAGAAACCCATATTTTTAATCTGAATAACTTTAAAAACAAAAAAACAGTTTTATTTTGAGTATCTTATAAGAATCAACAACTCTAATTCCCTAGAAACTCGATCTACCAATCTTTTATTCAACCCCAAACCGTCTTTCGTTTCCGGCAAATCAAGCAATTTAGAAAATTCTTCTTTGCCTATACTATTTTTCAATCGATCCATAATGACTTTAGCAAACTTCATTCTTTGTTCACCCTCAAACTTAAGGAGAAATTTTTTATTGAAATAATCAGCTAGCTCGATTGAAGTTTCGTCCAAATTGGAATAATCAATTTTTTCCGATTCATCAACTATCTCTTTGACATCACGACAAAAATGCTCCGCCAATCTTCGATCCCAACCGGCACCTCCCGCTTCAAGCGGTTTGTCAAGCTCATCCACTAGTTTATTAAAATCTATCTTGTAAAAAAGATATTCTTCTATTTTCTTAATAGCTGCTTCGATTTTTTCATTCGGCATTGAAGAAAAAACGTGAGAAAATATTTGATTAGCTTTAAAAGGAACCAAAAGACTTCCGATTTTGTTAGTCATTAATCCCCGGAAAGATTTCATAAGATGCTTTAAGTCAAGTGGAATATGCTCTTCTCTGACCAGGTCATCTCTGACTTTCCCGTCTTTAAAAATAAAACTTCCCACTGTCGCTTGTTTTTTCTTAACCGTTTCAATCTTTACCAATTTTCCATCCTTCATATGAAAAATCCGATCACCATATTGAAGATGAGATGGATCATGAGTAACCAAGACAATAGTTTTTTTATCAACCGTGTTTAATTCGCTAAGGATACTCATCACAATTTGGGAAGATTTTGAATCAAGGTTGCCAACCGGCTCATCAGCCAAAATTATTTCCGGATTATTAATAAGCGAACGGGCAATTGAAACTCGCTGTTTTTGTCCACCGGAAAGTTCCGTGGGAAATTTATCTGCCTGTTCGGCAATTTTAAACCTCTCCAAAAGTGCCAAAGATAATTTACGACGAAGAACTGTTTCAACTCCATCAAACGCTTTTGGCAAACCAACGTTATCAATAACCTTTAATGAATTAATCAAATAAAAAGCCTGAAAAATCATTCCAATTTTTTTCCGGTGATACCATGTCATTTTCTTTTTTGGATAAGCATAAATATCCTCTCCATCAACTTCAACTTTCCCACTGGTTGGTTTTTGCAAGCCGGCAATTGTATAAAGCAAAGTTGATTTTCCGCAACCCGATGGACCAAAGATAATCACATATTCCTGAGGAAAAATTTCCAAATTAATCATCTCTAAAGAGCGAACTTCATTTGGTTTACCCTGATTATAAATAACATTTAAATCCTTTACAACAACATTTGGAGTCTTTTTATTTATTCCTTCCATTTTATTTTTATATTTTTATATTTCAATGATTTTAGCTTTTTTTAGATCGCTACTTTAACAGATTCGATTATAACAGATTTAAGAAGTTTGACAAGCTAAAAATTTAAAACTACAATTGAAAGAGATAGTCAGAGTTCTTTTCGGTGATTGGTTTGTCTACCAAGCAAGCATTTTACAATATCGCCTTTTGGCGATCTAAGCCGAAGACAATTAAAAAGCGTCGCTTATGAGCGAAAGTTGGGTGGAACCACGAGGTGTTTGTTTTACAAATTTTTTTAAACCCCGTCCCAAAAATTTACAGAAAAGCTAACTGCCTTTTGATGAATTTTTGAAACGAGGTTTTATTATCAAAAAATGTAATTTGTTAAAATAATGATTTAGCAAAATCATCTTTTTAAAAAAATTTTAGAATTTAAACTTAGCAATATTTCATCCTAAATATTAAGAAATAAAAGAAAATTATGAAAAACTTATCTCCAGAAAAAATTGAAATTCTTCGCCACAGTACTAGTCATGTCTTGGCCACGGCTGTATTGGAAATGTTTCCCGAAGCCAAATTCGCTATTGGTCCGGCCATTGAAAACGGATTTTATTATGACTTTGATTTGCCTCGCACTCTAATTCCGGAAGATCTTGAAATTTTGGAAGAGAAAATGAAATCGATTATCAAAGCTAATTTTCCCTTTGAACGAAAAGAAATTTCTCTCGAGGAAGCGCTAGTTCATTTTCAAAAAGCCAATCAACCTTACAAAGTCGAATTAATTGAAGATTTGAAAAAAGAAGGGGCAAAAAAAGTTTCTGTCTATAAAACTAACGGCTTTATTGATCTTTGTTCTGGACCCCATTTGGAATCAACTGGTGAAATTCCCACTGACGCTTTCAAGCTTACCAAAATTTCCGGCGCTTATTGGCGAGGCGATGAAAAAAATAAAATGCTCCAAAGAATTTATGGGGTGGCGTTTGGTAGTAAAAAAGAATTAAAAGAATATTTGACAATGATGGAAGAGGCAGAAAAAAGAGACCATCGAAAAATTGGCAAAGAATTAGACTTATTTTCTTTCCATGATGTGGCGCCTGGCATGCCTTTTTTTCATCCCAAAGGCGTTATTATTTATAATGAATTAAAAAATTTCTGGCTGGAGGTTCAAAAAGATTTTGATTATGACACCATCCTTTGTCCTTCAATGTTAGATGTTTCTGTTTGGAAAAAATCAGGTCATTGGGATCATTACAAAGATGATATGTATTTTATTGCCGCCGAAAAAGGAGAGAAACAATTTGCTTTACGGCCAATGGATTGCCCTGGAGCAATTTTGATCTACAATCAATCCCTTAAATCCTATCGCGATCTTCCAATTCGCTATAGCGAACCGGGATTAATTACCCGCAAAGAAAAATCCGGACAACTGGGGGGACTGTTTCGCGTTCAACAATTTACTCAAGATGATGCTCATATTTTTGTTAGTGAAGATCAAATTGAGGAAGAAATTAAAAGGGTTTTACAACTAATTGATAGAATCTATACTCCTTTTGACTTGGAATATAAGGCATATCTCTCTACTCGACCTGATGACTTTATGGGAGACAAATTGATATGGGATAAAGCTGAGCAAAATTTGAAAAAAATTCTAGGTGAAATCTATGGTGAAAATTATGGCCTTAAAGAAAAAGATGGCGCTTTTTATGGACCAAAAATTGACTTTCAACTTAAAGATTCTATCGGCCGCACATGGCAGTGCGCCACAATCCAACTAGATTTTCAAATGCCACTAAAATTTAATTGCAAATATATTGACGATAAAGGAAAGGAAAAAACACCTGTTTTAATTCACCGAACTATTATGGGATCATTTGAGCGTTTTATGGGAATACTCATAGAACACTATGCTGGCGCTTTTCCTGTTTGGCTTTCGCCGGTTCAAGCAATCATCCTGCCCGTGAGTGAAAAGTTTGATAACTATGCCAAAAGTATCTATGCTCAATTAGCCACCGCTGATATTCGGGTTAAGTTAGACAATGAATCCGAATCTTTGGGCAAAAGAATTCACAACGCCGAAAAACAAAAAATCCCCTATATGCTGATTGTTGGAGAAAAGGAAAGCACGGAAAAAAACATAACAGTTCGCCAAAGAGGCGTAAAAGAACAATACGTCTTAAAACTGGAAAAATTTATCGAAAAAATTTCTAAAGAAATTGCAGAAAAAACAACCAACTAAAAAAATGCCTAGTTATTTTATTAAAACTTTTGGTTGCCAGATGAATGTTTCTGACAGTGAACGCATCGCCGGTTTTTTGGATTCGCAAAAATTCAAATCCTGTCAAAACATTGAAAAAGCAGATCTGGTAGTCTTCAATACTTGCGGAATTCGTCAGACAGCTGAAAACAGCGCTCTAGGACTAATTCACAATCTGAAGGAAAAAAATCCCAAAAGTTTTGTCATTGTCACCGGTTGTCTAGCAAATCGAAAGGATGTTCAAAAAAAATTAAAAGAAAAAGTGGACTTGTTTCTCTCAATCCAAGAACTTTTCAATATTGAAAATTGGAAAATTGGAAATTCGAAATTGGAAATTCCGGTACAACAAGACGACAAAACCCTCTGTTCAAATTATTTATCCATAAATCCTAAATACGGCAACACTTACAGCGCCTTTGTTCCCATTATGACCGGCTGCAACAACTTCTGCTCCTATTGCGTCGTCCCCTATGCTCGAGGCAGAGAGATTTCTCGACCGATTGCGGAAATTTTTGAAGAAATTGAAAGATTATCCAAAGCCGGTTACAAAGAAATAATTCTGTTAGGGCAGAATGTAAATTCTTATTCCTATAAATTAAAAATTCCAATCTTAAAATTAGAAAATTTTAAATTAGAAATTGATTGGGAATCAAAAATTAAAAATTGGAAATTTAAGCACCGTTCTGTCAATAATGTAATATTTGATTTTCCCACAATTCTTAACAACCTAGCAAAAAACTATCCCAATATCCACTGGCGTTTTTTGACTTCCCATCCCAAAGATTTTTCTAAGGAATTAATTAAAGTGATTGCTAAAAATCCTAATATTTCCAAAGAGATTCATTTGCCAATTCAATCGGGATCAAATAAAATTTTGAAGTTAATGAATCGTCCTTATACTCAAGAATATTATTTGAAATTAATAAAAGAAGTTAAAAAAAATATACCACTTGCCAAATTTACCACTGACGTAATTGTCGGATTTCCAGGAGAAACGGAACGAGACTTTCTTCAAACAGTCAAAGTTTTTAAAAAAGTTCAATATTCGCTAGCATTTGTCAATAAGTATTCCCCCCGTCCCGGCACCGCCGCATTTAAACTTGGTGATCCAATTGAATGGAAAGAAAAAAAACGAAGAGCAAAAATCCTTCAAGAAATAATTAAATCGTTTCAAAAAAATTAGATTTTTAAAATTAATTCCATTAAGCCATCTCTTGGTTTTAAGTCGCCTGTTTTCATTTTGAAGTCAAGATCAGTTGCCAATTGATAAGCTTTTTTTAAGCGTTTTTCAGGAAATAAACCAAGCATTGGCAATGTCTTAGCCACCACAAAAGGATTGATTTTTAGTTTTGCTCCAAGCAAATTTTTATCCGAACCAAATTTTTTTCTTCCCAACGAAATTCTCATCAAATTTCTTAGCTGATAAACAATCAAAGAAAAAAGTTTAAGTTCATTTTCGCCGTCTTCAATCAATTGCACTGCCAATTTAAAAGAATTTCTCCGATTACCGCTACCAATTGAATCAATCAAATCAAAAACCTTGGCTTGTTGATCAATTTTCACCACTTTCTTCAAATCAATTTCATTAACCATTCCTTTTTTTTTGAAATTTACCAATTTTTCAATTTCAGTATTAAGCCTCCAGAGATCGTTAAAAAAAACACCAGCCAACTTATTCAAAACCTCATCGTTAAATGTCACTTCACCTTTACTAAAACAAGCAACTTTTTCAGCAATAAATTTTTTTGCGCTGATTGGATTTAATTTCTTCATTTCCAAAAGCTTAAATCCTGTCAAAAATTTATTTGCCTCTTTTGGTTTTAGTTTAAATTTTTCATCATCCTCAGTTAACACCAAATCAATACCAGCACCTCGACCATTGATTCTTTCAAAAATCAAACTTAATTCTTTACCTTTTAAGAAGAAAATATTCTTAGCAATGATCAATTTTTTGTTTGAAAACAGGCTATTGCCGGAATTCAACAATTCTAAAAAATTTTTAGCATTGCTCTCTTTAAAATCAAAAAAATCAACTCCACTTAGTGGGTTATCAATAATAAAATTTTCTTTAATAAAGGCTATTTTCTCTTTAACTAAAAAAGATTCCTCCCCAAAAATAAAAATGCTAACCATCAGTCATTAAAATATAAACAAAACTGTTTGAAAATTCTTACAAAAAATGACTAAAGCGTTGTTAGTAGCTTCCTAAAAATAAAAGCTCTATTTTTTAAAAAAATATTTTACTTTTGAAAGCTAAAAGACACCTAGAAAATTTGAGCAACTTCAAATCTATTTCGAAAAAGCAAATAACAATAAATCCTATGCTCTAATTCCAAACCAAAATCACTATTCCGTTCCTAAATCAGTCCCGGTTTTCCATTTAAGGTTCTGCCCTGGCTCCAAAACTTCCACCCAAATCTGACCGGGAACAAACTTGATTTCATTACCGGAAGAATCAAGGAAAAGCAATTTGGAAGCAATATTGGAACGATCTTTTTTCCAACTGCCTCTAATTTCTTTTCCATTGAAATAGAAATAAGCTTCTCCTGAGTCCTTTTCATCATACCAAGGATCACCGATTTGCACATTGTTGTACCGTCCGCTAATACTTTCAACTCCGGTTTTTTTTATTTCCTCCACCCCTGCCCACGGATCCTTCAATCCTTTGCCTAAGTAATCTTGATCAATAGTGATCTGGCTAGATTCGGCAATCATCACTACCACATTTTTTGGAGCAATCCTTTGATTATTGTTTTTATCAATATCATCCACTCCGTTCCAAATTCTTAAGTAAGAGTTACTTATCTTATCGTAATTGTAACTAACATCATACGGCGAAGCAAAAGCCACTCTCAATCGACCATTCTCCGGTCTTTCTTCTAATGGAGCTTCTTCTTGATGGGGATAACCAGAAAATTTATTTTCTGTTCGATAACCCAATTCTTTAATCGCTTTGAGCGCATTTTCTCCCTTGATAAAACCGGTATCTTCGAGTCGCATTTTTCCAGTTTTTGGCCAACGTCCACAATAAGAAGTAGTCATACAATCAATGCTATCAATTACCTTTTGCTTCAATAAATCCAAAGCAAAATGTGAGCCACCCCAATGGATAAAAACAGCATCCAATCCCTTGGCTAGTGAAATATAATCATGACGCGAACTGCGAATTGATCCAATATCAGTTGGGACATTGCAAAGATAAACGCCCATCAAACGAGTTACTGAACCAGTATAGGCAGGCATTTCAATCACCATATCCGCCTGAGAAAAACCGGCCGCTGGTCGAGCCTGAAGATCTGAAGGTTGCATCACAGCGATTGGCCGACGATTCCAATTTTCACAGGCCAAACCAGAAATTGGACTGACTTCCCCAGTGTTAGCAATTGGATATTCCTTACTCATCCCGCCTTTGTTGGCCAATTCTTCCTTGCCAATCTGTTCACCTTTTTTGGCTTGATCTCGATATCGAGCATAGCCAACATAAACCATAACCAAAGCAATTATGCCCGCTACAATTAAAAAAATCTTAAACAAATTGGGTGCGCCACTTTTTTTGGGACTTTGTTTGAGAAAAAAATCTTCCTTTACTTTTTCAATTTTCATTTTTTTATAGTTATTTTTGACAAATTGGACAACGAAAAGAACTCCGCTGTTTTAATTTCTCCCTGATTATAACACCCTTACAATTTTTTCTCAAGCATTTTTCACCCGTTCGACCATAAACTTTCAATACTTTCTGAAAACCACCGGGAGCCCCGAAAGTATCCCGATAGTCGCTATCTGAAGTGCCTCGAAGCTCAATCGCTTTAGCCAAAATTTTAATCATTGAAATATAAATTTTTCGCTTTTCTTTTTCAATCAAACTTGACACTTTTTTTCGTGGATCAATTCCAGCGTCAAAAAGAATTTCACTGACATAAATATTGCCAATACCCACTATAAAACGCTGATCCAATAATAAGTCCCTAATGCTCCAATTTGGTTTTTTCTTTAATATTTTTTTAAAATCTTCTAAACCAAAACTTTTTTCCAGCGGTTCTAATCCCAACTTGCTTAATTCTCGATGATCAGCTAGCTCTTTTTTGTCAAATAACTCAATTTTCCCAAATTTTCTCAAATCTGAAAATTCTAAACTTAATTGGCTGTGACCTTTTTTTAAAAACCAAATATGATGAATATATTGATTAACCCGTTCGGCAAAAAACTGATTTTTAATTTTCGATTTTTGGTTTTTAATCAACAAATGGCCGGTCATTTTTAAATGAACTAACATTACCTTGCCATTGGAAAGAAAAAAAAGGATATTTTTTGCGCGTCTTTTTATTTTTTCAATCCTTTTTCCCAAAATTCCTTTTTGAAATTCAGCTAATGGAATTTTTATTGTTTTTCTCCAGTCGGTCCAAAAAGAAATTATCTGGTAGCCCCTAATTTTTTTATTTAAATCACCAACTATTGTTTCAACTTCGGGTAATTCCGGCATAAAATATTCAATTTAATTTATTTAAAGTTCTGCCCAATTTTTTCCTTGGCTAACCTCAACCACCAAGGGAACTTCAAGCTGATAGACGCTTTCCATCACCTTCTTTACCTCTTTTTTAAATATAGTGACTAAATCGTCATTCACTTCGAAAATCAATTCATCATGAATTTGCAAAATTAATTGCGCCTCACTGGGTTTGTATTTTTTCATTATTTTTCGATTCACTTCGAGCATTGCCAATTTCATAATATCCGCTGCCAAGCCCTGAATTGGCAAGTTAATTGCCATTCGCTCCGCTGCCGAACGAACAGCATAATTTTTTGAATCAATTCCGGAAATATAACGTCTTCTTCCCAATTGAGTTTCAACATAACCAAATTTAGCGGCAAATTCTTTGGTTTTTTCAAGATATTCCTTAAGTGAAGAAAATTTTTCCATATAATTTTTGATAAAAAACTCTGCTCTTTGTCGGTCAATTCCACTATCTCGCATGAATCCATAAATACCCATTCCGTAAAGCACACCAAAGTTTAGTGACTTGGCCTCATTTCTTTGTTTGTCAGTCACGGCCGACTCAGCAATACCATTTACCCAAGCAGCGGTAATTCGATGGATATCTTTGCCTTTCTTAAATGCCTCAATCATTCGTTGGTCAGCGCTAAGATGAGCTGCCACTCGTAAATCAATTTGGGAATAATCGGCTGAAACTAGCCATTTTCCTTTTTCTGACACAAAAGCGCTTCTAATTAAGTTAGCCAATTCTCCTTTTTTAGGAATATTTTGCAAATTGGGATTGGAAGACGACAATCTTCCGGTAGTTGCCACTGTTTGATTAAAATTGGTCCTAATCCGACCATCATTATCAATCGCTTGTGGCAAAGCATCGGCATAGGTAGTTTTTATTTTAGCGACTTCCCGATATTTGTTGACCAATTCGGCAATCGGATGATCCTTAGCAATTTTTTGAAGTTGTTCGGAATCGGTAGAGAATCCGGTTTTCCCTCTTCTAATCCCCGCCGTTGATATTTTCAATTTATCAAAAAGAATTTTTGATAGTTGCAAAGGAGAACTAATATTGAACTCTTCACCGGCTAAGGAAAAAATTTCCTTTTCCAATTCGGTTAGTTTTTTTTCACAGACCAAAGATGCTCTCTTCAATACAGTCTGATCAATTTTTACGCCAGCGCTTTCCATTTCAGCCAAGATTTTTGACAACGGCATCTCAATTTCATTAAATAATCTCAACAACGTCCATCCATCTTTTTTCTTGTCCGATTCAGCTTGTATCTCCCGCTTATATTTTCCACCTAAATGAAAAATCCAAAAAGCTCGCTCCGCGACCTCCTTCATCCGCCCTTCACTTTGATCGACAAATAAATTTGATTGGCCACTTTTGGTGGTTTTATGATTTATTGCAGCGCCAAATTCTCCAAAGATAATTTTTTCTAAATCGCGATTTGCCCCTGATTTAAGTAGATAATGAGCCAACTCCACATCAAAAAAATTTTCCTTCTCAAACACATTAATAACTTCATTCTTAATTTCTTTTTCCAAATCTTTAGCCAAAAAAAATTGCCTCAACTGATTTTTGATTGCAAAAAAATATTTTATAATTTCTTTTTTTTCAAGAACAATCAATATTTGATCAGCCCATTTTGCTGGAATAAAATAAGCTTTTTGTTGACCGGCAAAAAAACCTAATCCCTGAAATGATCCTTCAAAAAAAAGAAAATCAATCGACACTTCTCTGCCGATTTTCTTCACCAAGGATTCTACCGTTCCTAATTCGGTTGCAATCTCTACTTTAATTTTAAGCTTCTTCTCTTGCTTATCAAGCGCTTCCCCTGTCGAACGAAGTGGATCAACTTTTTTCAACAAAGAATGAAACTGCATTTTTTCAAAAAAATTCGCCGCATTTTGTTGATTATAATTTTTTATCGAACAAGCATCTAATGAAAATTCCATCGGGACGTCAAGTTTAATCGTAGCCAATTCTCGGCTCAAATAAGCCATTTCTTTTTCTTTTTCAAGTTTCTCTTTTAGAGAGTCCGGTTTGATTTTTTCTAAATTTTCGTAAATTTTTTCTAATGTTCCAAACTGAAGCAAAAGTTTGATAGCAGTTTTCTCTCCAATTCCTTTGACACCGGGAATGTTGTCTGAAACATCACCTCTTAAGGCCTTGTATTCAACCATTTTTTCCGGCTCAAGTCCTCCAAACCTTTCAATTACTTTATGCCGATCATAGACCACCGTATCATTGATCCCTTTACGTAAAGTGAACACCTTGGTATTCTCATCAACCAGTTGAAGCGTATCCATATCACCAGTTACCACAATCGATTCAATCGCTTCAACACTTTTCTGATGACAAATAGTCCCAATCAAGTCATCGGCTTCAAAACCTTCTTTCTCAAAAATTGGCACCCCAAAATTTTTAAACATTTCCTTGACCAGAGGAATTTGCTGATAAAGTTCATCCGGCGCTTTTTTTCTCGTTGCTTTATAATCTTTGAATTTTTGATGTCTGAAAGTTGGCGCCTTGAGATCAAAAGCCGCCGCAATATAATCCGGCTTAAATTTGTCCAAGACGCTCAAGAAAGTCAGGGCAACTCCATAGACCGCTCCAACCGGCTGACCATCTTTGGTTGTTAGTGGCGGTAAAGCATGATAGGCTCGATGAACAAGCGCATTAGAATCAATGATAACGATTTTTTTCATAGTCTTAGTAATGAACAATAATTGGCGTTCCTTTTTCGGCAAAATCATAAACCAACTTCGCCGGTCCGATACCTAAACGAACACAACCATGAGAAACTGGGATTCCCAAATGATTTGCTCCTTCCTTATAACCACCTGGCCACTCAGGAAGTTCGTGAATACCATGCCCTTCATTAGTAAACTGAATAAACCAAGGCATATAGAGTGAATATTTTTTCGACCAAGGACGACTGGCTTTGGCGATCACTGAAAAAGTTCCTTGTGGGGTGTCCATTCCCCTTTTTCCAGTAGAAACTTTAAAAGCGCCCCTTTCCACTGAATCTTCAAACAAGAACATTGTCTGGCTTGAAAGATCAACATCAATATATTTTCCGGTAATTATTTGAGGTTCAATATTTTCTTTTCTCTCTTCGGTTCTTGTCGGCAATCCATTAGCATCAAAATTATAAACAACCAAAGGTGGCTTGCGCGTTACGAAAAATCCCTGATAAATTTTCTTTTTGAAATCAACAAAGCTATTATGTTTCAAATTTATCGAAACATCATATCTTTGATTTTTTAAAAGCCTGGTGGTTGGCACGATAACAATTTCCCGTCGATTATTGCTAATATTGGCATTGAAACCGGTTAACGGAGTTATAACAACTTCTACCGAGTAATCTTGACCTAAAGATTGATCGAGCTGAATTTTAATTTTTTCATAATAATCAATATCCGTTGCACCAAAAGACGGATAAATCCTGCTTAAAGTTGGCGGCTTTGGCGCGCTAAATTGTTCTTCAATCGGCTGAACAGCAAAACCAAGAAAACTTCTGACATTTAAAACTTTTAATTTATATTCAGTCTCCGGCTTCAAATTCTGACCAATTTCCAATCTAACCGCCTTTTTTTCAGCTGAAATTATTTTATAATCAATCGCTGGTTCAACTTGAAAACAGTTATTAATATTTTTTAGATTAATTGCCGAAGAAAATTCTACCAAAAAACGATCCCCCTTGGAAACTTCGTCCAAACGACCTTGAAATCCGCCTTTTTTTTCCAAAATTATTTTTGTCTCAATTGATGTTTCATTCAGATAAACCTCATAAGCCGCTATATAGAGAAAAAGAAATAATACTGTTGCTAAAAGAAATTGAAATATTTGATAAACTTTGATTAAATGATGTTTTTTCATTTTCCAATATTATGAACTGACTTGAGTGAAAAAATTTTCTAAAATCAGCTTAACTGAAACATTTGATGATGAAATTTTTGATTTAACTTCAAGTAATTTTTGAATAATAAATCGCACTCTGTTGGCTGTCTGGAAGCTAATTTTTGCACTTTTGATAATAACATTTCTTAGATAAAAAACCAGTTGATCAATATCTCGTTCCAATTCCGCTTTTTCAACAGACCAATTATCAGCTAATTCAAAGCCCAAAGTCAAATCACCCTTGAGCGCCATTCTAAAGTTAGCAATTAGTCTTTCAATTCTGGCCAATTCAGTCGGATCGCTAATCATTTTTTTTGCCGTCTCGATTCGCCCATGACTCAACTCACTTACCTTCAAAATAGTGGCATTATCAACTGAGGAAAAAATTTCCTTAAGCGCCGAAACGATTTCTGTTTGAGTTGAAAGCGGAAAAAATAATTTAATGGTTCGAGAAGCAATGGTTGGCAAAATCCTTTCAAGATTATCAGTTATCAAAATAATAATTGAGTCTTCAAAAGGTTCCTCAATAATCTTAAGAAGTGCATTAGCTGAATATTGATTGAGTTTTTCTGCTTTATTAACAATTAATAATTTTGTTTTTTGCTCTTTATTCAAAAAGCCTAGCTTTCTAATTACTTCCTTAATTTTATCAATTGAAATCTCTTTTTCTTTTCCAGTTTCTTCATCAATTTCAGGTTCAACTACCAACAATTCGCAATCATTAGTAGCCGACGATATTTGTTTATTTTTACCCTTCAACATTTTTGCAACCCGAAGCGCCATTTCAAATTTTCCCGTCCCACTCGGTCCATGAAAAATCCAACTCTGAGCAAATCGCCTCGAAGTAAAAACTTTCTTTAGAAAAGTTAGTTGGTTTTTATTGATTATTTGATTCATGGAACAATTGTTTATCTTCTACTGAAAAGTTGTCCGCCAATAATTTACCAAACTCTTCCTTAAATTTTTCCCGAGAAAAAAGTTCCGCTCTTTTTCTGATGATTTCTCCAGAATAAAGATTTTCTCGGCTAATAAATCTTCTGATAGCATCAGCTGCCACTTCTAAAACTGGCTCATCAAAAAATTCGCCTGTTTCTCCTTCAACTACAATTTCACAAGCACCACCGGCTCGCAACGCAATCACCGGTTTTCCAGCCGCCATCGATTCAACTAAAACCATTCCAAAATCATCGTCAGCGGCAAATACAAAAGCTCGGCAATTTTGATAAAGATCAATCAATCTTTCACGAGAAACAAAGCCCATCATTTTAATATTATTGGCTTTTTTTTCAATTATTATTTTTTTCAATTTTTCTCGTTCTTCCCCATCGCCAACAATCACCAAGGGAAGATTCAATTTCGAAAAAACCTCAACTAGCAATTCAATTCGCTTATACGGAGAAAGTCTGGCAACTGTCAAAAAATAACCCTGATTTTCTTTTTGAACTTTGAAATCGCTTACTCTGACCGGAGGAAAAATGACTTTTGATTCCCTTCGATAATATTTTTCAATTCGCTTCGCCGTATAATAAGAATTGGCAATCATAAAATCTGGTCGTTGAGCGCTGGCCCTGTCCCAAAGCCTGAGATAGTTGATCAAAAAACGAATTAAAAATTTCATTTTCCCACCAAGCACTTGCTCTTCGATATATTCTTTACCATAATCCCAAACATATCTCATTGGCGCATGAAGATAGCAAAAATGTAATGTTTTTGGTTTCAACACCACTCCCTTGGCAAAAGCGCTACTTGAGGAAATAACCAAATCATAATCCCTGAGATTGAAATTCTCTCCAGCCGTTGGCATTAATGGTAAAAGCCATTTTTTTCTTTTTTTTAAAAAAACTGGAAATTTTTGCAAAAATGAACCTTGCACTCGATGTCCAGCTAACCAGGTCTTCTTCCAATTATCAACTGACTGCTCATCATAGAGTAAAGTGAAAATATCAGCTTTCGGAAACATTTCACATAAAACTTCCAAGACAGCCTCTGCCCCTCCATAATGAATCAGAAAATCATGAACGATTGCTACTTTTTGTTCTCTTTGCTTCATTAAATTTATTTTTTATCGGTCGTTAATCTCTTCCAATTTCAAATCGAAATCAGTATATCAAAAATCTTTCAAACAACAAAACGCATCAAAATGATGCGCTTTGTTCTCAAAGAACAATCTTTTACCAACTAGTATACTTAACAGGTAGGACTTTTCGAAAAACTCCGGCAATTAAAACCTGATCTGACTGATCAAGATAGATCGGTTGATGATAAGGATTGCTCGAATTGGGAAACAGACCAATCATTCCACTAGGAAATTTTTTATATCTCTTAATCGTCGCCATTCCATTAATCACAGCCACTACAATCTTGTTTTCAAAATCACTAGTTGGGTCTTGTTTTTCAAACACCACATAATCTCCATCTAAAATCCCTTCTTTATCCATTGAATCACCCGTCACTTTTACTGCAAAAAGTTGAGCTGGATTTTCTTTGCGAAAAAGACTTTTAGAAATTTGAAGATATCCATCAACATTATCCTGAGCATAAGCCAAAGCTTCACCACAAGAAGCTAAACCATAAACCGGCAAAGAAAAGATGTTTCCAGGATTATCATATTGAGTCGAATCATCAACTAAATAAATTATTCGATTGGCATCCCTCTTAATAAGCTCCTTTTTTTCTAAGGAATCCACTACCTGAATAGTACCTTTCAAATCACCCACCTTAATTCCTTCCCGTTCCATAAACTTGTGCAGTTTATAGGAGTTAATTTCCCCCAATCCTTTCTCTGCCATCTCGCGAATTGTTTCGAAGACCAGTTTTTGTTTGGTTGTTAGTTTTTTCATAGTGATATTATTTATCATTTATGATGATATAATATCATATAAAACTGGTTTGTCAAGCAGGTGATTATTTGCCCCTCAATGAATGTCTAATTTTTTCTTGAGCAGTTGAAGTTTTAGCAAATTCCAACCAATCAACACTGGGCTTTTTTTTCCCTTTAAAAGTAATTATTTCAATCAAGTCTCCATTGGAAATAGTTTGATCAAGTGATACCATTTTACCATTAACCTTGGCACCCATTGCCCGATCTCCAACTTCGCTATGAATTTTATAGGCGAAATCAATCACAGTCGATCCCTCCGGAAGTTCAATTACATCACCCTTTGGAGTAAAAGCAAAAATATGATTTTTGAAAAAATCAATTTTGAGCGAAGACCAGAATTCTTCAATGTTTTCTCCGGCCTGTTTTTCTGCCGATTTGATTTGCCCAATCCAAGCCAGTTTCTCATCCGGTACTAGCACCGCTCGATTTTTTTTAAAAAAGAAGTTAGTCCATTTTTTTTCTTCACTATAAATCCAATGTGCCGCAATTCCATATTCCGCCTCATCGTGCATCCGTTGAGTTCTAATTTGTACTTCCAAGATCTTTCCTTCCGGACCAAAAATAGTGGTATGAATTGATTTGTAACCATTTGGTTTGGGAAGAGAAATATAATCTTTAATTCGACCAATCAATGGAGTATATTTTTTATGAACAATCCCCAACGCCTCATAACAATCAGCTACTTCCGGAACTATAATTCGAATTGCCGCCAAATCATAAACCTTTTCCACATCCATATCATGCTTTTTCATTTTCAGAAAAAAACTATAATAATGTTTGGCTCTTCCGTGAATATCCAAAACTTTGATTTTCTCCCTTTCTAATTCTTTACGCAATTCTTTGATGGCTCGCTCTACGTAACGTCTTCTTTCTTCATAGGCCTCTTCTTCCAATTTTACGATTTTGGCATAATTTTCCGGATCTAAATACTTGAAAGATAAGTCTTCCAACTGGCCCTTAAGTTCTCCTATTCCCAAACGATTGGCGATTGGAGCGAAAACTTCCATTGTTTCTTTGGCAATTCTCTGTTGTTTTTCCGGTGGCAAACTATATAAAGTCCGCATATTATGCAACCGATCAGCCAATTTAATCAGTACCACCCGAACATCAGCCGCCATCGCCATAAACATTTTTCTTAAATTCTCCAAATAATATTCTTCCGTCTTCCCTTTAAGTCGAACCATTCCCAATTTGGTCACCCCATCAACGATAAATGCCACATCTTTACCGAAATTATCCTTTATTTCTTCCAAAGTACATTCAGTGTCTTCATAGACATCATGCAATAGAGCTGCGGCAGTAGTAACCGAACCCAAACCCATTTCAACTAAAGTGGCTGCCGTTTCAACGCAATGTTCAAAATAATCCTCACCGCTTTTTCGCTTCTGACCCTCATGATATTTTTTGGCAAAATAAAAAGCCTTGCGAACCAGCTCTTGCTGCTTTTCGTTGAATGGGATTTTCCTTATTTTCAGAAGCTGATCAATAGTCATGATTATTTGAATTATAACTAAAATACATTCTATCTGTTTCAATAAAAAAACTCTTCTCAAGATTATACTACAACAAATAATCAACAATTTCCAATTTTGACAAAATAGCAAAATATCAAACAAAAAACTGACCCCTGAACAAGCAGGGGCCAGTAAAAAAACATTTTTAAACAATATTCCTCATCCTCATTCATCACATCATTGGCATTCCGCCGCCCATACCCATCGATGGATTTGATTCGCAAGAACAATTGTCTTTCTTATCCGGTGCATCAGTTACTGCCGCTTCAGTGGTTAAAATCATGGCCGCAGTTGAAACACTATTTCTTAGCGCCGAAGAAACAACTTTGGCTGGATCAATAATACCGGATTTAAACATATCGACAAACAAGTCTCGAGCTGCATCATATCCCATATTGAAATTGATTTTCCCAAAGTTTCGAATTTCCCGACGAATCTCGCCACTTTTTAGGGTCACAGTTTTATAAGCATCTTGGGCATCAAGAATTCCTCGAACAATCAAATCAGGAGATTTTCCTCCATTAATGGCAATCTGCTCAGTTGGAGCCTTGAGAGCTTCGATTAAAATATCCAGTGCCGCTCGTTCCTCAATCGAAAGCTTTTCGTCTTCACCATATTTGGCAATCAATTTGGTCGATTCATTCAAAAGCGAAACCCCACCTCCAGGTACGATACCAGCTTCGATTGCCGCTTTGGTTGCTTCTACTGCATCTTCCACTCGATGCTGTTTTTCTTTTTGCTCCACTTCAGTAGCAGCACCGACTTTGATGATTGCCACCCCGCCTGAAAGTTTAGCCAATCTTTCCTTTAACTTATCACGATCATAGTCACTATCAGTTTTTTCAATCATCTTTTTAATCATTTCCACTCGAGCATCAACATCTTCTTTTCGACCCTTGCCCCCTACAATCGTCGTGTCTTCTTTGGTAGCAATCACTCTTGAAGCCTGACCTAGATCATCAAGTTCCACTCCATCCAATTTCAATCCTTTCTCCTCAGTAATTACTTGCGCACCGGTTAAAATCGCAATATCCTCCATCATCGCTTTTTGATTGTCACCGAATCCCGGCGCTTTGATTGCCAAAACATTAAGGACTCCTCTTAGCTTATTAACCACCAAAGTCGCCAATGCCTCACCTTCAACATCCTCGGCAATAATCACCAACTCCTTCTTTCCTCTTTGGGCAATCTTCTCTAAAATCGGCAAAATATCACTAATGGCAGAGATTTTCTTATCGGTAATTAAGATATAAGGATCCTTCAATTCCGCTTCCATATTCTCCGTTTTGGTCACCATATAAGGAGAAATATAGCCCTTATCGAACTTCATTCCTTTAACAACTTCGCTGCTCAAACCAAAAGTTTGAGATTCTTCAACGGTAATGACACCGTCTTTGCCTACCTCAGCAATTACTTTGGCGATCATTTTCCCCACTTCCGGATCTTGGGCTGAAATAGTGGCTACTTGAGCAATTTCTTCACCTACCACCGGGCGAGAAACCTCGGGACTCTTCAAGTTATTAATAATTTCCTGAGTATATTTCAATAAAGCATTTTTCAAATCAATCACATTAATACCTCGAGAAACCATCCGAGCTCCTTTCTCAGCAATCACCTGAGTGAGAATGGTTGCAGTAGTGGTTCCATCGCCAGCCGCATCGGCCGTTTTATTGGCGACTTCTTTGACTAGTTCCGCTCCAATGTTTTCATATTTATCTTCCAACTCGATTTCTTTGGCGATTGTCACTCCATCATTAGTGATGGTTGGTGTGCCAAAACCTCGATCCAAAATTACATTTCGCCCTTGAGGACCTAGGGTTACCTTAACAGTATCGGCCACCTTTTTGATCCCCTCCATAATTTTTCTCCGGGCATCTTCGTTAAATTTGATTTGCTTTGCCATTGTTTTTTGATTAATTAATTATTTAAATTTAATTATTTGTTAATTCAATGTCCAAAGAATACAGAAAACCAGAAATTGCATTTATCTTTTAGCACTCAATCTTACCTTTTGCTAAAAACATTCTATCCATACGAAAAAAGTTGTCAAGTTCTTTCACTCTCAATTTGAAATGCTTTGGAAACAATGATTTGACAATCTTCTTTAATTCAACTAAACTAAAAACAAAGCTTGGGGAGGCATTATAAACCTCTAAACGCTTCGGTTTCAACATCCAACCCTCCCCAAGCTAAAACTTAAAAAGCCTTTGTTAAAAACAAAGGCTTTATTTCTTTTTAAGACAAAAAATAAAACTTACGGATTCAAGCAAAAAAAGAAACAAGTTAAAATAAACTTTTCAACTTTTGAATTATTCGATATAAAAAGTATTTTTTTTTGTTCAAAATCACATCATAACATCCCGGATACTCCTCCAATCCTTCAGTTGGAGAAAATCCCAATTTAAAACGAGTAATTCCTTTCCAACTTCCACCTAAGGGTTGATATTCACCTTTTTCATCTTTTTGTGACAGAACTTTCACGCCAAAAAAATCATATATCCGACAACCTCGTTTTTGGGCTAATTTGATCATTTCCCACTGAAGCAAATAGGTCGCCATTTTTTCTCGATGCCGGTTTGATGATGCCCCATGAAGATAAATCGCTCGATTGCCAAATAAAATTAAAATTGCCCCACAAACAGTTTCATTTCCAACTTTTCCCAAGACCAATTCCACCGATTCGCCACCAACTTCAATCAATTTTCGATAGTGACATTCATTGTGATTTTTGATTCCATCTCTTTTGGCTGTTACTTCCAATAAAGCGAGAAAATCTTCCACTGACGCTTTTTCTTTTGAGAAAATAATTTTCACTCCTTTTTTTTCTGCTAAACGAAGATTATAGCGCGTCTTAGGCTTCATTTCAGCCAAAAGTTTTTCCAATGTTTTGTCCAAATTCAAAATCAAAGTTTGAATCGGTTCGTGATTTTTTTTCGATTTGACTATTTGATATTTTTTTTCAAATATTTTTTTTATTCGAATCCAATCAACCGTACTCTGTGGTTCGATTCTAAACCAGCCAATGTTTAACTCTTTGGCTTTTTCCATTAATTGAAAAAGTTGTTTTTCTAAATCAGCTTCGCTGATTTTTTTATCAAAAATTGGACCTCGTGGCAGAAAAAAATAATTTCCAACCAAAGGCAATTGATGCAAAATCACTAAAGCTCGAAAGCTTCCCTTGTCATCAAAAGAAAAAACTTGGAAGTTTTCAGCCTGCTTAACTTGACCATAAATATCAGATTGCAAGAAACCCCCATCGATTGAATTTTTCGACAAAAAATTTTTCTGATTGATAATTTCGTCTTTCAAAGATTGTGCCATAGTAAACTTTTTGCTTTAAAAAATTTGCAAATTCACTTCATTTTTTCATCATCTTCAGTGCCATTTTAATTCTTTCCGAAACATCAACAATATTTTTGGGCAACATTGCCAAAGCCGATCGCGCTTCCGAAACATTGTAGCCCATAGCCATTAGCGCCTCAAGCACTTCACCATCAGAAGTAACATCACTGCTTTCTTTGCCAGGCAGTTTGGCAATTTTACCAGAAAGTTCAAGAATCACTCGCTCTGCCGTTTTTTTACCTACCCCGGAAACTTTGGTTAGAATAGAATAGTCTTGACGAACAATCGCCGTTTTGATTGCATCCACACTGGCAATAGTCAAAATTCCTAAAGCCGCTTTAGGTCCAATGCCACTAACTGAAATCAAAAGCTCAAACATTGCCAATTCATCTTGAGAAAAAAATCCATAAAGACTGATTTGATCCTCTCTGACATAAGTATGCACAAAAACCTCCGCTTCATCACCAACTGAAAATTTCCCCAAATTAATTTCCGTAGTTCTAATCTTGTATCCAACTCCACCAACATTCAAAATTAAACAACCATCAAAAATTGAATCTACTCTACCCCAAAGCTTTGCAATCATAAAATAAAAGTTATCTTTAATTATTGTCTTTATAATATCCTGTTATTTAAAAATCCACAACCGAAAATTCAAGCTTATTTTTCAAAATTCAAGATAAATTAAAAAATAAAACATTTTAAAAAGACGTGTCAAAACTGTCCACGTCTTTCTAATTTTGTTCAAAATTCTTATTTCCAAATTCAAAATTTGAAATTCAAAATTGTATTTTGTGGTGTTTGTCGAAAAAGTCAGAACTCATTTTGATCGGAATCCCAAATGATTTGCTCGTTTCGCTCGCCGGACGCTCGGACGAGAAAAGGGAAAAGGGTTGGAGGAGAGAAATTTTTGTCCGCCCTCGCTTTCGCCACTTCTTTTTTAGCCGATTAGCCGACGTAATTCTTCGTGCCAACGGAATTGACACGCCAAAAAAATTTTCTATTTTGTTGGGTCAATCACTCTACCTAAAAATAAAATATTTCCGGTGTCTTTATCCTGAATTGCGAATATAAACGGGTGATCTGCCCTGAAAATATTGCTCGGCATTATAGCATTTAGTTGCATTGGAACTGCGGTTGCACCTGCTGCTTCTGTTCCTTTTTCATCAACCTTGACATATGCTTGATGGATTACATCTCCGATGTACAAATTTTTTATACCGGTCATTCCAGAAAAATCAGCGGTGGTTGTCGAAAATGCTGTCGGCATACCCAAAGCACTCAGGGTATCCTTCATGAAGTATTTGGCATCAAACTCAAATTTTGGAAGCGATATTGAATCCAACTCCGTTTCCTTCATTTGAGATTTGTACTCATTTAATTTGTTCGCTGTCAAAGAAAATTCAATTGACGCAATGTCTTTTTTGGGCAATATAATCAGCATTGAGATTTTATCACCTTTATATGGTAATTCCAAAATCTGAGCATCTCCCGTGTCAGCGTAATTGAAATTTGCTTTTTTCGGGTGCATATTCATCATCGGCACTTTTACAGTATTATTTGGTGTTATTCTGAAATCTTCATTGTACGTATCTGATGTGTCAAATTCCCATTGCCATGTTCCCTTAAAAATAAATGGCGTTTGTCAGAACAAGCCGAGTCATTGTGTCAAGAACGCCAGCAGGAATCAAATCTTTAATCTTGTTATTTGTTTGTTGTTCTATAAAGCTATTTATTGTTTGTCTCGACTTTTCATTTTCTTTGACAAAATCTAGGTTTACCGCTTTTCCGCCATAATATTTTTCAACCGTACTTGTAAAATCAGAAAGTAAAGGAAAATCTTGTTGAACCCATAAAGCATTTCCAGTTTTCAGTTCGTAATTTTTAGCACCTGCATTTATATCGTTATAAATTGCCGCGAAATTCGGCCTCAAAATATTGCTTTCTGGAAAATGAAATACGGATTTCATTTCGTTTGCCGTCTGTCCTTTTGCGCCCTCGTAAGTCATAGCTAAAGCGGCGGAAATGCTATATGGAGAATAAAACAAATTACCTTTTTCAGATTTATTTAACTGAGAATATAAATCTAATGCAAATTTATTATTTGCATAAACCACCTCTTGAATTCCTTGTGATGTTGAAGATGTTGAATCTAAGTTGTCCGCTTTTGGCGGTTGGTCCGGTTGATATGGAAAAAGGAATAAAAAAGCCGCCGTAACTACGCCAGCAAACGTGATTACTAATAAAGCAATTAGCAAAATTTTTTTAGTCATATTTTTAAAATTAATTTATATTGATTTGAGAAGACCTTGTTTGTATTTTAGTTCTATTTTATCAGCTCATCAACACTAATCTCAAGTGCTTTTACAATTTTCTTGAGAGTATCAATCATTGGATTCTGGTTTTTCCCAGCTTCAATTTTGATAATCGTATTATTGACAACATCGGCCAATCTCGTCAGTTTTTCTTAGGAAAACCCTTTGACTTTTCGCAACTTTCTTAAATTTTTGGTAATGTTTGAAATAACTTACAACTACTATAATGCTACACCAAAAAATTAAGAAAAATTAAATAAAGGAAGAAAAAATTTTATTTTGGCGAACCCTAATTGCCCAAGGTGTTCATCGCCTGCTTGCAAAATCCTGAACACTCAAAATCCTAATCAAATAAGCGAAGAGCTCAGAGAGAAGAAATTTTAAATCTTATTCCTAATTTAGCCATTTAGACACTAGGATTTGATTTAAAATTCAAAATTTGAAATTCAAAATTGTGTATTTTGTGGACCCTAGGAGATTCGAACTCCTCACCTCCTCGGTGCAAACGAGGCGCTCTACCAAATGAGCTAAGGGCCCAGAAAGAAACAAATTTTAAATCTTATTCCTAATTTAGTTATTTAGGCATTAGGATTTGATTTAAAATTCAAAATTTGGAATTCAAAATTATTCACTATACTGTGGGCGATCGAGGACTCGAACCTCGGACCTCGTCATTATCAGTGACGCGCTCTAACCACCTGAGCTAATCGCCCGAAAAAATCAATCTAATTATTTGCAATGTGCCAACGAGGAAAACCTCGTCATTATTAGGGTCAATTATTATTAATGATTGACCCGCTCTAACCAGTCAATCTTAAGACTAATCGCCCGAAAAAATCAATCTAATTCACTTACAAAACAAAAACATCATACAAAAAATTATTTCTTTTGTCCAGACTATCGATGTTTTAAGATTTTCTAGCTACTTTTTGATATACCTCTAATGTTTTTTCTGCACACTTTTGCCAAGAATATTTTTTTGCTTGAATTAAACCTTTTTCAACTTTTCGATTTTTCTCTTCATCACTAAGCGAAACTAAAAATTCGATTTTTTCCGCCATCGCTCTAACATCCAATGGATCGAAATATTCCACTGTTTCACCGGCAATTTCCTTGATAGTCTCAATGTTGGAAGCAGCCACTACCGCCCGAGAAGCCAATGCTTCTAAGACCGTCATTCCAAATCCTTCATAGAGTGAAGGCATAACAAAAGCACTCGATAAAAAGAAAAGTTTTTTCAGATCATCTCCTTCAACATAACCTAAAAATTTCAAGTCATTAGCAATACCCAAATCTTTAGCCACTTGCAATAAATGTTGAACTAACCAACCGGGTTTGCCACCTAAAACCAACTGATATTTTTTCCCCGGATATTTTTCGTTAATTTTATCCTTGAAAACTTTGAATGCTTGAAGCAAGCGCACTAAATTTTTGATCGGCTCCAAGGTACCCACAAAAAGAATATACTCCCCATCGATTCTAAATTTATCTTTCAGCTCATTTTCAATTTCATGTCGAACAAAAGATTTTTCCACAAAAAATCGCTCATCAATCGCATTGTTAACCACCTCAATCCGATCAGCTTCAACTTTTAGAATTTTTATCAGATCATTTTTAGTATTCTCCGACACGGCAATAATCCGATCCGCTCGTTTCGCCATCGCCTGACGATTATATCTAGCTTTGATTCTTGTTAATGCTGGAAAAAGTTCCTGTTGTTTATAAACTGCCAAATCTTGAAAAGTACAGATCACTTTCCCTTGATAACCTATTGGCACTCTTCCATCAGGACTGGTAGTATGCAATAAATCAAAATCGCCACTGCCCAAGGTAGCCAATCCCAAAATCTCGCTATAGACTCCCGGCAGATATTTTTTATAGTCCGACCAAGGAAAATATTTAATAGTCACATTAGGAGCTGAGAATTTCTTCACATCCTTTTCTCGCACCCGATAATCAAAAAACAAAGTATATCGATTACGCTGGTCAATCTTAAGCAAGTTGCGAATTAGTTGATAAGTATAGTGCCCCACGCCAATTTGAGGATTTTTCTCCGGATTAAGAATGCTTCTGGCATCAATTGCAATTCTCATAAATTTAGATTAATTCTTTGTAATAATTTTAGCATTTTGCTATTATTAGGTCCAGAAGGCAAGAATGTGTAGCATATAATTTCAAATTTTGAATTTAAAATTTTGAATCAATTTTGAATATCTAATTTTTAAATACCAAAAATAATTTAAATGTTTTATTGTTTCCGATTTTTGATATTCGCTGTAAATTTCAAATTTAGTCTTTAAAATTTTTCATATTCTCTATGCAGCTAAAACTCTCCACCGGTACCCTCAATCTCTACGCTTTTCTTCGCACTTGTGGCTATTTGCCAATTCATGATCGAATTAGCGGAAAGAACAGTTTTGTCCGAAAGCTTTCGTCCGGTCATTATCCTCGTTTTCATCTCTATGTAAAAACCGAAGGAAATGAAATTATTTTCAATCTCCACTTGGATCAAAATGCCAATCGCTATCAAAATCAAAACGCTCACAACGCCGACTATGACAGTGACAAGGTAAAAGCCGAATTGGAAAGAATCAATCAACTTTTTTTAGCGGAAAAATCTCAAACAACGATCGTTTCTAAACAATCTTCAATCATAAGAAAACCAGCCCCGAAGAGCTGGTTTGAAAAACTGCTTGGAAGATAATCTTATTTTGGCCTTACCGATGAATGATGGTGAATAATTTGCCACTGACCATCATCATTTTTTCGCCAAACATAAGAAAATCTAGCCTCAACAACCTCTCGTTGATCTTTTCCAACGGTAAAATTATACATTCCGGAGTGAAGGTATGCGCTGTCAGATAAAACCTGTACTTTATCCTGGACAATTTCACCTTCTGGATTTTTTTCCAAGAAATGCTCAAAATATTCTTTCGCGCCTTCTTTGCCACTCTTAAAATCTGGTGAAAGTGTTGGCAAAAAAGTGTTGTCATCGGAATACAAACTCGCCACCATTTCAGGATCTTTGCTTAACAAAGCTTTATTCCAAATCCCAAAATTTTCTCGAGCGATTTGTTCAAAATTCATTTCCTTCTCTCCTCCTCCCTCTTTTTGTTCTAAATTATTTTTCATAAATTTTTCATTCATCATACTTTTTTATTTCTAAAAATATCACCCCCTTTCTTTTAAAAGAACAAACCACATTATGCATCTTTATTAAAAAGTTGTCAAATATTTTTTTAAATAATTATTTTAAACAAAATCTTTTAGTTCCCACTTTTTCGCACCGCCGGGACCACCACTTTTTTCTTGAAATAAAAATCTTTTTGATTTTCGGTTTCTTTGACCGAAAAGATATAAGCCGGAACATAAAGCTCAACATTTTCTCCGTTTCGATAATTCAAATATTTCACATAACCAAATTCCGGCGTATCCAAATGAACTGTTTGATACTTTGTTTGATCTTCCTCAAAAGGATACTTGCCTTCTTCATCAATTGTAGATTCTGCAGATCTTGAATAACCATCCCAACCGCCCTTTTGTGCCACTTTTAAAATTTCTTCTTTACTCTCTTCAGCCGGATAACCTGACGATTGATAGCTTTGTTTATTGATACCATAAACACTACTTATTTTTTTATGGCGAAGATTAACATTGACTGTAATTCCATTTTTTTCACCATAAACCTCATAAACTTTCTTTCCATCAATAGTTAATTGATAAATAATTGAAACCGTTTCAGGAACATAGACATTACTAACTGAATCGGTCTTTTGATCTTCAACCATTGGTCGAAGCTCTAATGGCGGTTGATTTTTCCACTGATTTTGAACTTCTCCTTTTTCATAATAACTCAAATCAATTCCATGGTTGACCAAAAATTCATCAGCCAATCTAATCAGTTCATCGTCTGTCAGCACATCAGAAACTTTCAATGGTTTTTGTTCTTCACATTGGCCATTGACTTGACAGTCGAAACTCCATCTTTGATAATTTTCAAAAATTGACAACGATCCTTCATCAAAATTTAAATTAACTGAAAGACCAAACAGTTTGTCTTCAGTGAAATTCAAATTGGAAATTCTTACTGAATCAAAACTTGATAAATCAGTCAAATCAAGATCAAACCCACTAAGCATTTTTTCAAAATCGGCTATTTTTCCAAAACCTTTTTCTCTTTTAAGCACCGAAACTTCTCCGGTTTTAATTTCAAAATCACCTCCTTGATAAACATAACGAATATTTTGAGTCGGATACGGGGGATAAATTGCTGAAACCTTTTCTTTGCCATTGTTAATTAGACTTTCTCCTCCACGACCATCAACGGACATTTTTGTTCCCATTCCCGATTTATTTGCCTCATTTTGATTAAAATCAATCTCCCCAAAAGCGTTGTCATCTGAAACAAGAATACTCTGATGATTAACTATCGCCTTTTTTTTGATATTTTCTCCTTTTTCTTCAAATATTTTTCTGTTTTGTACAACCAAAAAAACAATCGCTAGGAGCACCACCAATCCGACACCTAAAATTATTAATTTGTTCTTTTTCATTTATTTTTTATTAGTTAAACGTTAGAATTTTAGTCAAGCCATCTTCCAATTGGCTTGTTTTTAACTGGTTATGTTGGAAACTGTTTTAACAAAACCAATTTGCGATTGATAAATTATATCATAATTTCAAAAAACGGGACAATTTAGGAAATTTCAATTATGAAAAAGCCGCCTTGAAAATTCAAAGTGGCTTTTTATTTTTTCTAAATTTAGAAAAAAATGACATTAACTAAATAAGCTCCTTAATCCGTACTTTCGCCAATTCCTTGAGAAAAAAATCTCGCTCATAGGTTGAAAATATTTCGATAATATCCAAAATATCTTCTCTCTTAAAATGTTTGCCCAATAAAACTTCAATTTTGTCAAGAATTTCCCACTTTAACTCCCTATTATTATTTTTCTCAAAAATTAAGACGATCGGACATTGTTTAAAACTAAAACCAAATCTACACTCACGATTTCTATTTTTTCCAAAACTACTCCATAAACCGACACATTTTCTACATTCTGAACTAAAAGTTCCTCTTAGACTTGGCATCTCTTAACCCTCCTTTCGTTGTTTTATTTTAAAAGAACAAGAGCCTTAAGGCATCTTATGATCCACAACAAAATTCTCTTCAGCAGAATTTAATTGAAATATAAATTTTTTCTAAAAAAGCAAGAAATACCTGAAATCATTTTTTAAGCACTTCTAAAAAAGCTTTCTGGGGAATTTCCACCCGGCCACGTTGAATCATTTTCTTTTTTCCTCGTTTTTGCTTTTCTAAAAGTTTTCTTTTTCGAGTCACATCGCCTCCATAAAGATAACCGGTCACATCCTTACGAAAGGGAGTAATATTTTCTCGAGCAATGATTTTGCCACCTACCGCCGCTTGAATTTTAACCAAAAAATTCTGCCTTGGAATTACTTCTTTAAGTTTTTTAACAATTCTCTTTCCTTCGGAAGCAACATTTCTTCGAGGAACAATCTGAGAAAAGGCTTCAATCTTGTCCTCAGCCACAAAAACATCCATCCGCACTAAATCCGCCGGTTGATAGCCATCAAAAGTATAAGAAAAGGAAGCATAACCACTACTGACTGATTTAATGCCATCATGCAAATTGATAATCACTTCTGATAAAGGACTGCGAAATACCAGATTGACTCGATCCAAATCAAGATATTCAGTAGAAAGATAATCGCTTCGAGTTGTTTTGCGGATCAAATCCATCACATTCCCAAGAAATTTAGTTGGAGAAACAATTTCCAACCTCACCATCGGCTCCCGAATTTCCGAAATAAAAGTTGGATCAGGCAGATCCGAAGCGGAATAAATTTGTTCGACTGATTGATCTTTTTTCAAAATTTCATAGACCACCCCGGGTGTAGTGATAATCGGCTCCATTCCAAACTCTCGTGCTAACCGTTCCTTGATAATTTCCAAATGAAGCAATCCTAAAAAACCGATCCGAAAACCCTTGCCCAAGGCCACCGAACTTTCACCTTCAAAAGTGAGCGCCGCATCGTTAAGTCGCAATTTTTCCAAAGCATCTCGCATTTGGTTATAATCTTCTCCATCAGTTGGATAAAAACTGGCATAAACCATTGGTCGCGCTTCCTTATAACCGGGAAGGGGCGCAACAGAATTTTGAATTTTGAATTTTTCAGCCGAAGATTGATCGGCCATGAGCTGGGAATTCTGAAATTTATTTGAAATTTGGAATTTGGAATTTGAAATTTTTGTTATCGTATCCCCTACTCGGCATTCCTTTACACTTTTAAGTCCGGTAGCAATATAACCAATGTCTCCCGCTGACAATTTTTCACACTCAACTAATTGCGGTTTGAACTTTCCAATCTGAATAATTTCTGATTTCACGCCACCAGCCATCAATTGAATTTCATCTCCCTTATGAAATTCTCCATCCACAATTCGCACATAAGCTAAAACTCCTTTATAAGAATCGTATTTGGAATCAAAAATCAACGCACGATTGACACCCGGCTGTTTTTCTTTGGGAGCGGGAATTTTTTCCACAATTGCCTTAAGAATTTTTTCCACGCCTTCCCCTGTTTTGCCACTGGCAGCAATGATATCTTCCGAATGACAACCCAAAATTTTGACAATCTCTTGTTTGGTTTTTTCCACCTCGGCATTGGGTAAATCAATTTTATTAATTACCGGAATAATCTCCAGTCCCTGTTCTATTGCCTGATATAAATTCGCCAGTGTCTGCGCTTGCACTCCTTGAGTACAATCCACCAACAGCACCGCCCCTTCCACCGCCGCCAACGACCGTGAAACTTCATAGCCAAAATCGACATGCCCAGGAGTATCGATCAGATTCAGAATGTATTCTGAATCAATTTTGAATTTTGAATTTTGAATTTTGGATGAATTTTCAATTTCTAAATTTTTCAAACCATCATCAGCACTTTTTTTGTCACTTGAATTTTCCTGTCTGCCAGTAGGCATAGGATATTGATTTGAATTAGAATTGGAAATTGATGTTCGATAGATCATTGTTGCCGGTTGCAACTTGATCGTGATTCCCCGTTCTCGTTCCAAATCCATCGTATCGAGCAATTGTTCTTTCATTTTGCGTTTTTCCACTGTTCCGGTCATTTCCAAAAGTCGATCGGCCAACGTCGATTTTCCATGGTCAATATGAGCAATGATGCAGAAATTTCTGATGTTATCGATTTTTTCTAGCAACTCTCGAGTTTTCATAAAAAACGTGCTATAAATATTTCATAAGCTTGCGACGGCTAAATAGTACTAAAATTTCGCATAACCTGCAAATTTCAGTAATCATTTAACAAAAAGTTCGCATATAAACGAGTGTGTGAATTTGAAATTTGACCAAATAAACGACAAACTTTAATAAATCATTTATCTTTAATCAAAAAACCATGATGGAAAATTTTCAAAACATGGGCGTAGCTGGATACATCGGATTAGCAGCTGTGTTCATCTTACAAGCTTGCGGATTTGTTTCTGCGTGGCTTGCAGTCGGAATGTTGATTTATTCGTTGTTAACAAAGAATTGGAAAGTGTGGAAAAAATGGAAATATGTTGGATATGCCATGTTATTTGCAATTGTGCTGCTAATCCTATCAATAATAATAAAGATAATAAACGCCATTATGAATGCAGGAGCGTAAAATAAACGAATTCAAAAGGTCAAATTTCAACATCACATAAAACGGTAATGGGATTCGATGATTTTTGCTCAAATATAATTCAAAGAACCGCAAAAATCATCCCTCCCAAATTTGACTCACACTATTGATAAAAATTAAGGAGTTCGGCAAACTTCCCATGTGTCGAAACGTTAAGTGAAATAAATTTTTTATCTATATTGAAATTAAGTGTTTGGTGCGTTTATTAAAGACAAAAATTGATTTTTTAAATTAAAAATTTTTCCGCCTATACGGGATTATTTGAGGGCAATTTTATTTTTTATTTTTTAATTCACAAAACAAATGAGCAAACAAATCAATACCGCCTTGGCGATTGCGGTCATAATCATAATCGCTGGGATCGCAGGTGGAGCAATTTTTTTTAGCAGTAAAAAGCAAAATCAAGAAACAAATTCAGTTACTGAGAGACCTATCAAAAATAATGCCTCTACAACCACCGTAAATACTGATGACAAGGAAAAACAAACACAGCAGACTGAAGTCGATGATGCATTGGGAGAATTTTATCCAATCCAAAGAATCCCAGCAGTTAACGATAAATTTGATGCAATGCGTTATTCATGCCAAGGCCAAAAAATAGTCTCAGAAATTGAAAAAGATAGCTCATTTGGTCAGTCTCCGTTTTTGTGGGCAACTTCTGTTGAAATAATGCCTGGCAATATAAAATTGGAAAAAATCGACAAGTCAGCAAGATTTATAAGCTACACTTTTAGTAAGGATTGCAAAAATATCTATTCAATAGTTAGATATAATAACGAAAAAGTAGAAGATATTTTTAAATTCGACCCTAAAAATGGAAAGTACGTACAACTAACTAAAAACCTCTCGCCCAAATGGACTACTTTAGACGAGGCCAAACCAAGTCCGATTTTTATATACTCAATAGATAACAATAAATTACTAGTTTCTTTTTTTGGAGTTACCACTGGCCTTGACGCATATACCAATTTCACAACTCATAAAATCTATAATCTAGTTAACAATGTATTTACGAAAGAAATAGCTTTTATTGGTGATGGAAAAATAGACCAATCTGCGGATATATGGCTTTTACCACCAACGATTCTAAATTTTAAGGATAATATCCTGAGTAACGCCATTGGTCTTGACCGACAGACGGATGGTAATTATAAAAATTTAAAAAGAATGGACTTTGATTTAATTAGTGAAAAATTTATTACAACGACAGATTTGGATTCCAATCTGCTAAAAGGCGAAGATCAATTATCTAAATTATTTTTTACATGCCCTTCAAAAAATGATGAGCTGGCAGAATACAACAAATGTATAAAAGAAAATTTAACAAATATTTTTCCAAAAAAATAAAAAATAAAACTGCCCCCAAATAATCTGTTTTGCCCAAAGGAAAAACAAAAACTTTTAATTTTAAAAAAACAAATTTTTTTGCGAAAAGCAAAGTTTGTGTATTCTGAAAAGAATTTTTGACAATTTTGCTGGTTGATAATTTGATGTATAATTCGAATAAATTTAATTAATTTTTAAAAAATAATCATGAAAAAAGTATTAGCGATCATCTCAGTGTTATTTGGAACAGTCTTTTTGGCCGGGTGTGGTCAAAAGCCATTAAGTCAAACACAGCCAGTAGTACCTGCAACACAAAAAACCACAAATAAACAATCCGCACCGCAACCGACAAATAATAGCAATGATTTGAAAATCTATCAAAATGAAAAATTTGGATATTCTGTAAATTACCCAAATGGTTGGTTTTTATACGCCTCTGACCCAGCTGATATATTCTTACAACCAGACAAAGAAACTGTTGGTGGTGTTCCTGGTCCGCATGCAGACGCACTAGAAATAAAGGTAACGACTATAAGTTCTAACGCATCATTGATTCAAATTGTTAAGGATAAATATAATAAAGCTGGGATAACCTTTTCTCAAGAAACATCTTTAATCGGTGGAGAAAATGGTTTAAAGATAACCTCAACTTGTGAAGGTGTGGGTTGTGGAGTACCAGAATGGTTTGTTGTGAAAAATGGTTACTTGTATGATTTTAATTCTAATTTAGGTTACTCGGCAGAGTTCGACAAGATAGTTGCCAGTTTCAAATTCGCAAAATAAATTCGTCAAAAGTTCTTTACTATTAGAAAAAATTTTTTATCACCTAGTAACGCATATCTGGCTATAGGAGGAAAATCGCTCAAATATATTTCAAAGTTGTAATTTTCCCTCCCTACCTACCGGTAGACAGGCGCCCAAATCCTGTCGCTCACGAGCGACAGGAGATCAAATATACCCAAAGGTTATGTAAAATTTTGAGTTTTTAAGGCAATTCGTTTTTTCGATGTTTTTATAAACTTACATTATAATAGTATGAAAAAAGATTTAAATGAATTAAGAGAGGCAATAAAGAAATTCAATCTTGAAAGAGACTGGGATAAGTTTCACAATATTAAAGATTTGATCATTGCACTAACTTCAGAAGTTGGAGAATTAGCTGAATGTTATCGCTGGCTATCTGAAGATGAAATTTCAAAAATTCATTCAAATCCAGAAAAAAAGAAAAATATTGAAGAAGAATTCGCAGACATTTTGATTTATCTTTTGATTATCTCATACAAAACTGATATTGATGTTTTTGAGGTAGTTGAAAAAAAGCTTGAGAAAAACAGGCAAAAATATCCTCTCGATAAATCAAAATCTATTCACACAAATCCACTTAAGGGTTTTAAGGGTAAATAATATGGAGCACCTAGCAATAATGAAAAAATCTTGGGGACTGACTCAAAAAATTCTTTCTGGTCAAAAGAAAATTGAATCAAGATGGTATAAAGTGAAATATACTCCTTGGAACAAAATCAAATCTGGTGATGTTGTTTACTTTAAAGATTCCGGAGCGCCGGTTACCATCAAAACAGAAGTCGATAAAGTAATTCAATTTTCGGATTTAACCCCAGAAAAAGTTAAAGAAGTCTTGTATCAATATGGTCGAGCTGATGGTCTTGATATTGATAAGATTCCAGAATTTTTTGAGATGTTTAAAAATAAAAAATATTGCATGTTAATTTTTTTGAAAAACCCTCAAAAAATAAAACCCTTTGAAATTAATAAATCTGGATTTGGTGCTATGTCTGCTTGGATTTCGGTTGATAAAATTGATAGAATAAAGACAAATCTGCAATCTTTCGTTTGGAAATAGAAATTTGCATTTGATAAATACCAAAGAGTAAAAATTTTTTACCTAAATCCTATTACTTACGAGTGATGAAGACTTGGATGATGATGTCGAAAAGTTAGACAAAAAAATTAAAAATTTCTTCTCTATTGACAGAATAATCTAAAAATGGGTTTAATATTATCTTTATTGATTGTTTTTACTTATCCTCTGTATATTTCAAAAAAATTCCAAATTCTTTATAATATTTTTTCAATTGTTCGATTTTTTTTGCCTTATTTTTTGAGGAAGCTCTCTCGGCATTTTGAAAACCATAAATTTCTTGAGTTAGTTTTTCAATTTCAACGACTAAATCAAGATCCTCTTGACTTATTCCACTTTCTTTAACAGCCTCAACTCCGGTTTCTCTTATTATTAAATTCGCCTCTCTGGCAATACGCAAACATCGCGCCCTTATTTGCTCATCTTCAACCTCTTTTGCCTTATCAGTAAAAAAAGAAGCGATTGTTTTAGTGAATTCATATTTTATATCGCTATTTTTGTTTATTTCTTCGCTATAGTTATTTATCAATTTTAGCTCTTCTTTATTTATTCTCATTTTTCTACCACGTTCATTGCGCCTATTGCGCCAAATTTCAATAAAATCGGAAAATCTTTTCATGCGCAAATTGCTTTCATCTTCAATACCATATTCCCATTCTCCTGAAGGTTCTTCCACAAAAAGTTTTTTATTCAATAAAGCCGTTATACCTAGCCCATTTTTTTGTAAAAAGTCTCTGCTTTGATATAAAGATGATATATCACTAAAGCTCGGCGGAAAAGCAAATTTCTTAAAATCATGATAAGTTAAATTTGATCTTCCAACTTCCCTCTCAACAGTTGCTTTTGGATGAGTGTGAATTTGCTCAATTCTTTTTCCTTCTGCTAAAGGAGCTAAAAAAATATTTGCATCAGAAAGCGAACTAGTTAAACCACCTTCTATTACTTCTAGAATTTCTCCTCTTCGTTCACCCTTCCCTTTTTCCCAAACAACAGTAATAATCCACTCATTTAATTCTTTTTTGGAAGCATCTCTAAGACATCTTTTCAGTTCTTCTCGGTCGATAATCATACCCGGATGCAATTCACGAATATTTAATTTTTCCGTTTTTAATTGTTGTTCTATTTTTTTCTGCGGAACAATTTTTTCTGTTTGATTTTCAGCAGCAAATGCAGGCGCTGAAAAAGAATAAAGCAAAATTGAAACCGCTATTATCCGTTTAATTCCCTCTTTAAATTTTTCTAAAATTTGCGCCGATTTTAACGACAATTCTTTCAATTTATCAAGATCATTTTTTATATCTTCTTGTTCCTCTATTGAAAGATTTTTTAGTTCTTGTTCAAGTCTTGAAATTTCATCACTATTGACACCAAAATTACCACTGTTTTTTTTCTCAGTTATTCTACTTATTTGCTCATCCGCTAAGGCATAAAGTTCATCAATGTTTAGACGATTCAAACCTTCCGATTTTTTAATAATCTTTTCTTTCTTTTCTCCAACAGATCCACCTTCTAAAGCTTTTTTTTCAAAAGACAATTCCCTATTCATTTTTTTTAGACAATTGATTAATTTTTTCCTGTGCTAACTTCTCCTTTAAACGATCAAAAATTTCTCTTTTTTTTCTCTCAATTTCATCTAATTCTTTTTGACATTGAAAAAAAAGTGTTTCCATTTCTTTTTTTGTTTCTTCCATATGATTATTAAAATTTTTATTGTTCATTTCAAGAATAAAAATGCTATTTTACCAAATTACACAAAAAACTGATAATTAATAAAAAAAGTCCTTCTAAAGTGAAATCGGTGAGCCAAATTTGAAATTTGTTTTATGGCTAAAAAGCCTCTTTAAATCCCTATTAAAAGGTTACCAGTTTTTTGCTAAAATTTCAATTGTTAGTCAAATAAAAATTATTTACTCACTTGATAATTTTTCATCTTTGAAATTCTATTATTTCAATAATAATTTCAATAATCTAAAAAGACAAAATAAAATCCCAGTTAAGACAACATGGGATTTAAATTTTTTTATAAGATTTATAAGAATAAGGAATTCAATGAACAATTTCTTCTATTCTTTCAATCTGCATATTTGATCCATTTTTTACCACCCAAACATAGAAAAGATTCTCTCCCTTTCCATAATTAACCCATTCTGAAAGTTGATCAAAGTTAGTCTCTTTCATTGCTCCTGAAACACCCTCAGCTTTATCAGGATAAAAGAGATAACTTTTAAAATTCCACGCTAATCGAAGAGAAGTTAGTTTATCGCTTGAATTAACAACTTCGAAAACACATTTTTCTTTCACACTTTTTTCACAACCATTTTTTCCTATTAAAGAAACAAAATCTAAATCAACCAATTTGCCATTTTCAGTTCGATAAACAGATTTGATATAAGCCGTTTTTCTTTCCACCTTTTCCGCACTGAAAATATCTTCTTTTGACAATACCGTGGCAGAACCGAAATCACTACTTGGCTGAGCAATGATAATTTTTTCTTCCGATTGGTTGTTTTCTCGTTGTTTATTATCTGATTTTTTTTCTTCAGTCTTAAATCCAGTTCTTTTTTCTTGATTATCATCACCAACAGTCTTTAAATCTCGACTAAAATATCGATGACTGTGATGAGAAGAAAACATTGAAAACACTCCTTTCCAATAAAGATAGATCGGCGCAAAAAACTGGCTAAAAAAAATATAATTAGCCAGAAGACTAACGCAATTTTATCTCTCATATTTCCGGAAAACACACCCTCATAAGGGTTTTCTTTATTTGAAATTTTTTCTTTTTTTTCAACTGTTTTAGCATCTTCACCAGTTGTTGTTATAGCTTTTGTTACCGCCGGTTTTCTATTTTCATTTTCAGTTAAACGCGAAAAAACCGGTGCCACAAAGGAATTTTCTTCAGACTTTTTTATTTGACGCTTTACACTTTTTATTTTTTCTTTTGTTATTTTTTTCCTCCCTCTCATTTTATTTTTATTTCAAAATCAAACCCTGTTTTTCATTATAAAGATTCGAAAAGATTTCGTCAAATTTTTTTATTTTAACAATTTTCCCAATTCTTCTTTTGCCTTCTCTAACTGAACATCATAATTCTTTTCAATATCATCCTTAGTAAAAGTCACTTTCACATCTGGCTCAATACCAACTTCATGAATTGAAGTACCGTTAGGGGTTAGCCATCTAGCAATAGTAATTCGCAAACTGGAACCATCTTTAAGATCATCTAGCTGTTGAACTGAACCTTTACCATAGCTCTTCTCCCCAATCAATTTCACTTTCTTAATATCTCTCAGTGCTCCAGCCAAAATTTCACTAGCACTAGCACTTCCCTGATCAATCAAAACAACTAACGGCATCTCTTGAAGATTGTTTCCACCCAACGCTTGCAAGCTGGTTCGACTACCATCACGACTTTGTTCCCAAACAACCACTTCACCTTTTGGAACAAACTTTGAAGCAATTTCAACCGCCGAATTCAAATAACCGCCAGGATTGCTTCGAAGATCCAAAATTAAACCCTTGTCACCATCGGCAATCAATTTAGTGATTTCTTGGTTAAACTCTTTAGTAGTATTTTCTCCAAATTTTGAAATTCGAATATAACCAATGTCTCCATCCAATTTTTTGTAGTTAACGGTTCTAATTTCAATCGTTCCTCGAACAATTACGATTTCCCGAGTCTGCTCTTCACCATCTCGGAAGATTGTTAAAGTTACTTCAGTCCCCTTTTTTCCTCTAATTTTTTTCACTGCCTCATCAATTGTCAAATCAGAACTAGCTTGACCGTTAATTTTTAGTATTTTATCTCCCGATCTAATACCGGCCTTCTCGGCTGGCATGCCTTGAATTGGAGCCACCACTGTTAAAACTCCGTCTTTAATACCCAATTCCGCTCCAATTCCCTCAAAACTTCCCTCCATATCAGTCCCAAAATCTTCCGTTTCCGTCGGATCCATAAAACTGCTATAAGGATCGCCTAAAGAAGCAACCATTCCTCGAATCGCCCCATAAAGCCTCTTTTGCGGATCAAGTTTTTTTTCATCCACATACTTTTTATCAATTTCCTTCCAAGCCTGCCAAAATATGCTAAAATCAATTTTCTCCGGCGCTCCTTCATCGACACCCACAAACAAATCCTTCGGATCAGACAAGCTTCTAACAAAAGCCGCTACCCGATCTGAAGGTTGGTTTTGTTTCTTTTCAAAACTATTTTTTCCCCAAGCAACACCCAAATAAAAAAAAGACGCTCCAACCAAAATCAAGTAAATTAAATTTGGATAGTTTTTCCTTTTTCTAATTTTATTTTCTAAAACTGGGTTCATTCTTCTTATTTGGTCATTTTCTTCTTGGGAAAAACTTAAAACCAAACTGCTAGAATCATTTTTAGATTCCACTTTTTCATTCTTATTTGAATTTTCCATAGCTTATTTTAAATTATAATTTCGTTTTTGATAATACTTTAAATGAGGATTCATCTTCCCAAAATTCTTCAAAAAAAATCTAATCGCGCTACGAATATGAATTCGGGTATATTTATTGAATAAAATCGATTGAAAAATATTTTTTGAAGCACTTTGACGACCATGATAATGAAAAACTTCAGCCAATGGATAATAAACTACCCGATAACCATTTTCCCAAAAACGCCAACACCAATCAACATCTTCAAAATACATAAAATAACCTTTATCCATCAGTCCAACTTTTTCAATTGCTGCTCGACTAGTCATCATTGCCGATCCCATCACCCAATCAACATCAATAGAATCATTTGTCATTTTTTCTTTTTTCATTAAAAACTGATCAAGATGCTTTTTAGCAAAACTAAAATTTTTTAGAAATGATCTTCGATAAAAAATAGTCATCGGAGTATAAAACCGAAAACAAGAATCCTGAACCGAACCATCGAAATTTATTAACCGAGGAGCGACAATTCCGATTTCAGGATCTTTTTTTATAAAGTTCAATAACTGATGAATACTTTTATCCTTAACAATAATATCTCCGTTGATAATAAAAATATATTTCCCCTTTGCTATTTTTATACCCTGATTAACTAACGCCAAAAAACCAACATTTTTTTTATTAGGAATGAAATGTACAAAAGAAAATTCTTCCCGCATCAGGTCATAAGTCTCTTCACCAGTTTCGCTGTCAGCAACAATTATTTCACTGTTAAACCCCAAAAGCGAGCCTTTAATTGAATTAAGACAAAGTCTCAACAGCGCTGGATTTTTATAACAAGTCACAACAACTGATAACTCCATAAAAATTTTTCAAATAAACACTAGTTCTTTTTGTCTTTGCTATCGCTGACACCTTTAACCGTATCTTCACTATTTTTGGTCTTTTTCTTGCTTTTTTTATCTGTTTCTTCATTAACTGTAGCCTTGGGTCGAGTATATTGTTTAACCGGATTGATATCAGTTTGAGGAGGTAAACTGAAAATGTTCTGACAAACCTCATTTATTTGACTGTAATTATCAATCCCTAATCTGGGAATTAGAATATAACCTGCGCCATAATCAGTTTCAGGAACGGTCAACATTCCCTCTTCTGAGTTTTCAAAAACTCGTTGATAAATTTCCGCTCCACTGAGTGAAACATAATCTTCATAAAACTTCTTCATCTCAAAAGACGCCATATTAGTTTTGAGATTTTCTCCAACAGCATCCAAGATTGCTCCCAATTTTGAAAAATCAGTCAAAGTTCCAAGCGACATCAATTTGTCTTTGAGCGCTTTAATCATCAGCTGCTGACGTTTAGAACGATCAAAGTCAGATGTGTTGTCCCTAGCTCTGGCGTAGCAAAGAGCCTTTTCACCGTCAAGATGATTAAGTCCAGCCGGAAGAGTAAATTCGCCACCACATTCATTGCCCTCAACAAATTGATGCGTTTCATAGAAAGGAGTTTCCAGATAAACATCAATTCCGCCGACTGCATCGATCAGTTGCTTAAAACCAATAAAATTAATCGCCACTGCATAATGAATTTTAAGTCCAGTTACATCCCCGACAATTTGGCTCATCTGCTCCAACCCCTTGCCACCCTTTTCTTCACCATAAGCATAAACTGAATTTATCTTTGAATGACTATCTGACCCTGGAACTTTCACATAAAGGTCTCTAGGGATTGACAACATCGCCACTTTGTTTTCATCTTTTTTTAAAGACAACACAATAATGGAATCAGCTAGCAAACCACCCCCGGGCACATTTTGACCTCGCATTCCCAAAAGCAAAATGTTGGTTCTTCCATCTTCAGTCGCTTTCAGTTCATTGTCACCAATAATCGGAAGAACATTAATCAAGCTTCTTAAAGTCGAATTATCAGATTGAGAAATCTTGTTAAGAATGTAACCGGTTTTCCAAGCAACTGCCCCAGTAACTAAGATTGTCAAAAAACCCAATCCCATCAATAACTTAAACCAAGTTTTCTTGTAAAAACGCTTTTTTGATTTTTTATCACTAAGCTGGTCGGCGAACACGGGACTAGAGACATTTTTGTCCCTTGAATTCTTTTTTAATCCTATCAATTTCGTTTCTTATTAATTAAAAAACAAACAAATTATAACAAAAATTCAAACTAAAACAAGGCATCATAAACTTTCAGTGTTTTACTGGCAGTATTTTCCCAATTGTAACTTTTTGATTTATATTTTCCTCTTTCAATAAGCTTGCTTCTCAAATCGTCATTCATTATAATCTCAAAAAGTTTTTTTGCAAAATCAGCTTCGTTAGCTAGATCAAAAAACACCGCTGAATCGCCAGCCACCTCACGATGGCAAGGAATATCACTACAAACAACTGGCACTCCCGAAGCCATTGCTTCAATAATCGGCAAGCCAAAACCTTCATAACTCGACGGCATTACAAAAGCCAAGGACTCTTGAAAAAGAGCAGGTAAATCAGCCGCCTCGACAAAACCCGCTTCAACAATATCATTAAAAATGGCCGGCTGTTTTCTCTTAATTTCCGCCAGTTTATCAGCAATCAACCGGTCATAATTTCTTGAATTTCTGGCGCCGGTAAAAACCAATTTAATTCTTTTAATAGTTGGATTGTCTTTTCCAAATTCATTTTTTAACCGACAAAAAGCATCTAACAACATCGGAATTTTTTTTCTTGGCTGAGCAGTACCGACATACAAAAGATAATCTCCTTCAATTCGATATTTCTTTCTGACCGCTTGTTTTTCAGTTTGGGTTTTTTGCACCAAAAAATCAGCCCCAGCACCACCGTTAGAGACTGTTACAATTTTTTCTTCTGAAATTTTGAAGCAATCAATTATTTCTTTTTTAGTGAATTCGGAAACGGCAATAATCCGATTTGCTCTTTTGAGAGAAATTGGAATCAGAAGACGAAGAAAAAACAAATCAAGAAATCCGATAAATTTTGGCAAACGACAAAAAGAAACATCATGAATGGTAGTTACTAGTTTTGTTTTCTTAGGAAGCCACCAGGGTGTAATATATTGAACATGAACAACATCTACCGGATTTTTTTTCAAAAAAGTCGGTAAAGAAAAAAATGTCCAAAATATTTTTGAAGCCGGTAAAACACTTTTAATCTCAAAATTATTTTTTCTTTGAACACCAAAAATTTTCTCTCTAATTTTTTTCAAAACCTCATCATTATTTGTATCAGTCAATAACAAATACTGATTTTTATCATCTATCTCAACCAGATTTTTCACCAAATTCAAAGTATAAGTTTCATCACCGGTCCTCTGTCTGCCGATCGCTCGAATATCAATCGCAATTTTCATAATTAACTTCGCTTTAAAACTAATTTTGTTTTTGTTTTTAAATCTAATACTCCAAAGGATTCGTCTGTCACTACGGCGAATTTTAATTTGTTTCCGCTCGATTGCTCGCAGATAAATTTTCAAACCACAACATAGTTTTTATCAAACCTGCTGGAAATCATTAAGTACCAGGAGTGGGATTCGAACCCACGACCCCAGGCTTATGAGTCCTGTGCTCTAGCCAACTGAGCTATCCTGGCAGAATTGTCTCAAAAGATGAAATTTCTTTAAAAATTTATTTTTCAGAAAAATGTTCAATTATTTGTCCTTTTACTCTGTTGTGGGAAACCTGCCCGAATTACCACGTAAAGCATTGCAGACGAATCCGTCTGAATGATTTCAGCCATTCAGTCGGGAAAAATTCAAACAGCTCGAATTTTTGGAATAAAATAATTTTGCCAACTCCAAATTTTCAAATTATTTTTTCTGTTGCGGGGGCAGGATTCGAACCTGCGATCTTCTGGTTATGAGCCAGACGAGCTGCCACTGCTCCACCCCGCTATTTAAAACACTGAACTAATAATAATTTAAATATCAATTTAAGTCAATGAAAACCGGCTCCTTTGGAGCCGGGAAAAATGGTTTAAAATTTAGTCATTGGGAACTCTTTTACATTTATTGCACTGATAAGTCTGAATTTTCAGTTGACGGTTCAGTACATCCACTACCCTCTTTCCAAAAGCCCTCTTTGATGATGCCATCTCTTGTTTAAGCTCACCATTCTTTCCCCTGATAACTATTCTATTCCAATCAGTGACAAACAAAAATCGAGCTATGCCCAGTTTACAAACTGAGCACTTGACAAATTGCTCTTTAACAAAACAATAGACGTCATACCTCGTCTTTCCAAGCTCCACCGATAACTTGCTTTCTCCGTCTTTTATCATCGCTATCCTCCTTTTTTAGTTTTCAATTTCTTGCCAAATCCCTTGGGCACACTTATCCCAAGAAAATTTTTTAACATTCTTGAAACCTTTTTTAACCACAGAATTCCTAAAACTAATATCACAAATCAGTTTGTTTGTCAATGATGCAATCTCACTAAAAGCAATGGGGTTAACTAAAATTTCCTCATTTCCAGCCACTTCATTCATGGGTCCGAAATTTGAAGTCACCACCGGAGTGCCCACACTTTGAGCTTCTAAAATCGGCAAACCGAACCCTTCAGATAGCGACGGAAAAAGAAATACATCCGCCTTGGCTAAAAAATCCCATTTTTCAGCTTCCTCGATATAACCTTTTTCAATAATATCCTTTTCAAATTCACTCTTTCTAATTTGATCTTTTATTTTTTCATAACCGATTCCCGGCCGACCGACTAAAATCAACTTTCCCTGATAATTAAAATTATTCTTCAAAAATTCAAAAGCTTTAATAATGCTTCTAATATTTTTACGTTCCTCTAGTCTTCCAATAAATAATAAAAAATTGCTCGGTAGTTGCTTAGCGGAAACTATTTTATCATCGCCAGAAAAATCTGCCCGATGAGAAAATCCATTATAAACCACTTTTATTTTTTCTTCAGGAACTCGATAAATTTTTTCCAAATCCTTTTTCGTTTGATTCGAAATTGCAATTATCTTCTTGGCCCAAACACAACTCTTTCGAATAAAAAATCGGTGAAAAATTTTAGACCAAAAACCATAACTTTCGGGGCAATGTTCAAATTCCAATCCGTGAACCACCACTATGGTATTTTTTGGGTGAACGAACGGGACAGTATGAGCCGGCACGAAAAGCGCATCCAATCGGTCAAAAATCATTTGAAAAGACAAGCCTAATTGGGTAAAAAATCGACTCATTGGAATTTCTTGACAGCTAAAATTATTCACACCGATTTCTTGAATAAGTTTCAACGCTTTTTCTGTTTGTCCTTTTCGAACATAAACAATCACTTCATCCAATCGAGAAATTTTTTTGGCTAACGCCTTAATTGTTCCCAAACTATAAAATTCCACTCCGGTCATTTTTTCCAAAAACGCCCGGGAGCCATCAATACCAAGTTTCATTCGTTATTTTAATTCAAAAAATATTTCCTGTTAAAATTTAACGCAAAAACCAAACAAGAATTACTGCTAGTGCCAAAATCATTCGATAAAAAAAGAAAATTTTGTAACTTGCAACACGCAAATATTTAAGCATCCAACCAATTGCCAAAAAACCACTTATTGCTGAAACTGCAATTCCCACAATCTCAGCCGTTGAAATTCCGACTGATAAAAAATCATTTAACTTGAATAAGACTGCACCGATAATCAAAGGAGTGGAAATTAAAAAAGAAAATCTGGCCGCCGAAACCCGATTCAAACCCAAGAAAAGTGCCGCAATAATAGTGATTCCGCTACGAGAAATTCCCGGCACAATAGCCAAAGCTTGAAAAATTCCAATTATAACCGCAGTTTGAAACCCCAGTTCACTAAGCCTAAGATTACCGCTCTTTTTGTCCACCAAAAAAAGCACTAATCCTATTGAAAAGAGAGTAGTAGCGATTAATAATGGATTGCGAAAAACCTTCTCGGCATAGTCATCCAAAAATAAACCTGCCAAAACCCCCGGAATAGTTGCTAAAACAATCATCCAAAAAAAGTTTTTCGGATATCGAAAATCCGTTGAATGCTTTTGAAAAAAATCTTTTAAAAAAGCAGGACAACCAAATTGGATAAGAATAATCATCAACCAATCGCTCCAAAAAAAAGCCAATACCGCTAAAAGTGTTCCAAAATGAAGCGCCACATCAAATGACAAATCATGCTCCGGCCAGCCAAAAAAATAAGGCGCCAAAATCAAATGAGCCGAAGAAGAGATTGGTAAAAATTCCCCCAATCCTTGAAACATCCCCAAAACAATTGCTTGAAAAAAATCCATAAAAAAATTTTAATTGGTAATCACTAAACTTTTCACCTCTGGATTATATCAAGTTATTTATCTTATCACAACAAAAAATCCCCCTAAAGGATGATTGGAAAAACAAATAAGTTTGAATTCACTGTTCCCGGCATCGGCCTACTCTTGCTCACAAGGAGCTACCATCAGCGCTGAAAGGCTTAACTGCCGAGTTCGAAATGAGATCGGGTGTTTCCCTTTCGCTTGAGACACCGGAAACAGTGAATTCAAAAAGTTAATTTCAAAGAAATAAGTTCGACAAAACATTTTTAGAAAGCCTGAATAACGGGAGCAGAAAAAATAAATACTAAAACTCCCAAAGCTACAATTCCCAAAATTAAAACAGTCATTTTGGTTTGAGCCAACTTTGCCATTTCTTTAATCATTGCTTAAAAACGCTGAGTGATTAAATGAACTCAATTTGATTCTTTGACATTATATCAAACCAGAATCAATTTTGTCAAAATGATTTTTATTAATTGCCAGCCAAAGCCAATAATCTATACCAGCCAAAAGGCGGCAATGCCATAAAGACTTATTAGTACTCCTCGGCTGAATCCGTTACCGGACTTACACCTAGAGCCTATCAACCTGATAGTCTATCAGGAAGTCATAGTGTCTTATCTTGAAGTGGGCTTCCCGCTTAGATGCTTTCAGCGGTTATCCTCGACAAACATAGCTACCCAGCAGTGCCCTTGGCAGGAACAGCTGGTCGACCAGAGGTTTGCTCTTCCCGGTCCTCTCGTACTAAGGAAGAATCATTCTCAAACACTAACGCCTACAGCAGATAGAGACCAACCTGTCTCACGACGGTTTGAACCCAGCTCGCGTACCTCTTTAAATGGCGAACAGCCATACCCTTGGGACCTTCTCCAGCCCCAGGATGAGATGAGCCGACATCGAGGTGCCAAACAGCGCCGTCTATGTGAACTATTGGGCGCTATTAGCCTGTTATCCCCGGGGTAACTTTTATCTGCTGATCTTCCGCACATCTACATGTGACGGTCGGTTCACTAAGTCCCGCTTTCGCGACTGCTTGACTAACAAGTCTCGCAGTAAAGCCGGCTTCTGGCTTTGCCCTATCTCCCGCATTTCCATCGCGGGATAGCCGACCTTTGTGAACGCCTCTGTTACTGTTTAGGAGGCGACCGCCCCAGTCAAACTACCCACCAGGCACTGTTCCCGGTCTGGTATTTGAACCCTAAGTATTAGAGATCATACAGAAAAGATTGATTAGTGAAACTAACTTTTTTAACTAACTTGAATCATCCTAACCATCTTTTCTGTTTAAAAACCTAAAAAAAGATTCAAATAACAGACCAGGGTTAGCGCTCAAAATCACACAGGGTGGTATTCCACTGTTGACTCCATTTCGACCGGAATCGAAACTTCAGAGTCTCCCACCTATGCTCGGCAGCATAATCTCAAACGCAATGCCAAGTTGTAGTAAAGCTCCACGGGGTCTTTTCGTCTTGCTGTAGGAAGGGGGCATCTTCACCCCCACTGCAATTTCACTGAGCCCCTCGTTGAGACAGTTCCCAAGTCGTTACGCCTTTGATGCGGGTCAGAATTTACCTGACAAGGAGTTTCGCTACCTTAGAACGATTATAGTTATCGCTGACGTTCACTGGCGCTTCGGAGATTGGCTTGCACCTTTCCCGTTAACGTTCCAGCACTGGTCAGGCGTCACCCCCTATACTTCCCCTTACGGGTTTGCAGAGAGCTGTGTTTTTGGTAAACAGTCGCCAGGGATCTTTAGCTGCGGCCTCGATTTAAAATCAAGGCAGTCCTTATCGCTAACTTACGGACGCTAATTTGCCGAGTTCCTTAACGAGGGTTATCTCATTCGTCTTAGGCTTCTCGCCCAGTCTACCTGTGTCGGTTTTAGTACGGATACTACGCCATTGACCTTAGAAGTTTTTCCCGACATCCTGCTCACTCTTCTTCCCCCAAACACAAGGTTGAGGTTCGAAATTCATCTTGGTGTATTGTCAAACGGATTTACCTATCTGACCACCTCAATAAACTTACCGGAATCCAATAACCGGCAAGAACTACTAGAATGTGTCGCTCCATCGAATAACATAGCAGGGACGGAATATTAACCGTCTATCCATCGATTACCCCCGACCGAAGCCGGGACTCACCTTAGGACCGCCTAACCCTCCGATGATTGCCATAGCGGAGGAAACCTTAGACTTTCGACGTTCTGAGATTTCATCAGAATTGCGGCTACTCATGCCAACATTCTCACTTCCTGGCGTTCCACCATACCTCGCGATACAGCTTCAACACACCAGGAACGCTCTCCTACCGCCGCTACCTAGCAGCGGAACTTCCAAGTCTCAATTTCCAATTTCCAAACAAACTTCAATGAATTAGTTTTTAAAATTAAACCATTGAAAATTCATTCAAAATTCAGAATCTGAAATTCGAAATCCCGATGCTAGGTATCGACCCGCGTCTTCGGTATTATACTTAGCCCCGTTACATTTTAGATGCAAAATCACTTGACTAGTGAGCTGTTACGCACTCTTTAAAGGATGGCTGCTTCTAAGCCAACCTCCTAGCTGTTTAAGTAATTTCACTACCTTTCCCACTTAGTATAAATTAGGGACCTTAGACTGCGATTTGGGCTGTTTCCCTTTTGTGCTACGAGCTTAGCCCCGTAGTACTGACTGCCGAGATAGTTTAACGGGCATTCGGAGTTTGGTAAAGAAACCTAGGCCGAAACCACGATTTCTTTTTCAGTCGCTCTACCTCCCGTTAATAGTTTCCCGACGCTAGCCCTAGAGCTATTTCGGAGAGAACCAGCTATCGCCGAGCTCGATTGGAATTTCTCCTCTATGCACAAGTCATCCCATGGAGTCGCACGACCAATGGGTTCGGGCCTCCTCCCAATTTTACTTGAGATTCACCCTGCTCATGCATAGCTCGCCCGGCTTCGGGTCCAGTTCACACGACAATAACGGCAATTAAGCCTCGCTTTCACTATGCCTCCCCCGCAACTTCTCGGGTTAAGCAAGCCGTGTAAATCTGACTCGTTGGCTCGTTCTACAAAAAGCACGCCATCACCCCGTTGCTCGGAGAGCTACAGGGCTCTGACTCTTTGTCTGCGTATGGTTTCAGGTCTTTTAACCCCCCTTTCGGGGTACTTTTCACCTTTCCCTCACGGTACTAGTTCGCTATCGATCTGAAGTAATATTTAGCCTTGGGAGAGTAGTGCTCCCAGATTCAGACGGGATTTCTCCTGTCCCGCCCTACTTGAGAATAATTACTATAGAGTTCCGCCACTTTCGCCTACGGGACTATTACCCTCTGTGGTTCAACTTTCCAAAAGTATTCGGCTAGTATTGGAATTTTTCACTCTACCCTAATTAAATAGGAATAATTATCTCGCAACACCGCTACCTAGCAGCGGAACTTCCAAGTCTCAATTTCCAATTTCCAAACAAACTTCAATGAATTAGTTTTTAAAATTAAACCATTGAAAATTCATTCAAAATTCAGAATCTGAAATTCGAAATCCCGATGCTAGGTATCGGTTTAGGCTTTTCCGCTTTCGCTCGCCACTACTAACGGAATAATATGTTATTTTCTTTTCCTCCCGGTACTAAGATGTTTCAATTCCCAGGGTGCGCCACCCGTCAAATTGACAGGTTAATAGGGTTTTGCCCTATTGCGTTGCCGCATTCGGAAATCTCCGGATCAAAGCTCGCTTGCCAGCTCCCCGAAGCTTATCGCAGACTGCCACGTCCTTCTTAGCTTACTTCAGTCAAGGCATCCCCCATACGCTTAAATTTTATGAGCATTACCGCTTTGACTAGCAAATAATAAAAATCAATGCACTTAACAATAGAAAAATGTTCTTACACTTTTGTTTAGTAAAAATGAAATTGCTTTGCCTACTTAAAATCTTGAAATCTATTCAATTGTCAAGGTTCGGGCATAAAGCCCAATAAAAGAGAAAGCAGATTCTTATCGAGTGGCATCAAAATACCGACCCGCCTGCCATTCCCTTTTACTTGACTCTAGGCTAAAAAAACGAACAAAAAAAGAAATTTAAAACCGCTTCTAACTAAGCGGCTACCAATAAAATAAATATTGATTATCCGCTTTTTTCAGCTAGGTTTTATTTTCTAAATTTTTAATCATCCACCTTTTAATATTTTTAATCCCCTTTAAAAAACTTACAAATAACTAGGAGTCACTATAGCAGTTTTTTAAAAGTTGTCAAGAGTCTGAATCAAAGACCTTCATCTGCTAATTGTTGAATCAACTTTTTTTGTCTTGAAGAAAGTTTTTCCGGCACTAAAATTCTTACTTTGGCCAAATGATCGCCCTTTGAAAAAAAACCAGTACCACCAATTCCCCGATTCTTGATTTTTAAAAAATCACCACTACGAGAACCGGCCGGAATTTTAATAGTAATCGGTCCATCAACCGTTTGCACATCAATTTTGCCACCCAAGGCTGCTTTGGAAAAAGGGACATCGATATTAGAAATAATATTGCGCCCGCTTCTTTTAAAAATAGGATCTTCTTTGACTCTTAAATTAACAAATAAATCACCACTTCGACCTCCCCGACCAGCTGTCTCGCCTTTTCCTTGAATTTTTAAGGTGGTTTCATTTTCAATCCCGGCCGGAATTTCAATTTCAATTTTTTCATAATCTCTTACCACTCCATCGCCCCCGCAATTACCACACTTGTTAACAACCGTTTCTCCTTGACCATTACAAGCTTCGCAAACAACAGTTTGAATAAAAGTTCCAAAAAAACTTTGAACTGTTTTTCTAACTTTCCCCGTCCCGCCACAAACTCCACACTTTTTCATTTTTCCATCTTTTGATCCGGTACCATTGCAAACTGGACAAACAACTCTTTTATAAAGAGAAATTTCTTTCTTCCCACCTCTGGCCATTTCAAAAAAACTAATTTCCAAATCAACTTCAATGTCCGAACCTCGATTATTCGCCTCTCTGCCAAATGATGACTGAGCACTGCCAAAACCGGCTGATGAAAAAATATCAGAAAAAATATCTTCAAATCCTCCACTTCTGGTACCACCAAAGTTAAAGTTATTAAAATCGAACCCACCGAAACCACCGCTGTATCCGCCACCCTGACCGGCATCGGCACTACCAAATTGATCGTACCTTCTCCGTTTTGCCTCATCTGATAGAACTTGATAAGCTTCGTTGATTTCCTTAAATTTCGACTCATCGCCTCCAGCCTTGTCCGGATGGTACTTATGAGCCATTTTTCGATAGGCTTTTTTTATCTCATCATTGGAAGCTTCTTTTCTGACTCCCAAAATTTGATAATAATCTTTTCCCATATTTTGCTCAATCTTTAGGCTGTTAAAGTCTTATCACTCTACAAATAAAGATTATACTCTCTTTCAAAAATTCGTCTAGTCTCAATGTTGTTTTCTTTTTCATCAAATTGTGATAATATTTTGATAGTAAGATAAAAAATTAAAAATAAGTAATTAAATATAAAATAAGTAAAATGAAAATTGAAAAAAACAATATCATTGAAACCGGAGGTGGAGTGGTCATTATGTCTTTTGTTTTTCTTTTTTTAGTCAGTCTAACCTGGCTAAAAGACAACGGTAGTTTGACACTGACAAAAATCCTCGGTAGCAAACAACCGTCAACTGAATCAAGTGAAAAAAAAGCAGAAAAAAATGATTCAAAAGCCAGAAACATTATCTCTGGAAAATTTAACACCAATACTGGAGGAAATATTACTTTTCAATATAAAAGAGACGAAAAAGATCAAGACAATGGAATTAAATATCAATACAAAGCAATTAATGTCCCCGAATTAAAGTCCGTTAAAAATGACCCAACCTTAAAGCTTGAAATTGATTATTTGGGGATGAGAGAATGGCGCGAAGTACAATGGAGCTGGATTGATCGTGATCAAGGAATTATTTACTTTCACTTTAAAACAATTGATAATGGACAGGAAAAAAAAGTAGCTGACTTCACAGGAAATTATCAGGTCATTCTTAATGACTGACGGCTTTTCAGGTTCATCAATAAAAATTGAGCACAACAATTTTAAAACGGACAATCGTCCGTTTTTTTGCATCACTTCACTTTCCCTACAAGTATTACGCTTATAAATTAAATATAATGTTAATTTATAGAACAAATAAATTATAAATCTTTAATCACCGGCGACTTCAAATAAGCCTTGAACATCATTCGTTTCCAATTGGTTCCTAATGGCCAACAGGTTACTAGCGTCATTTCATAACCTTCATAATCTCGGAACAATCGTTCATCATTAGGCAAGACCACTTCTCCCGCCCCAGAAATTTCATAAATTGCATCAATTGATTTGCCATTTCTCAATTTAATATGAATAATCACTTCATCTTTATCTTTTAACAGGTGAATGTCTTTAAAAACTTCTTTATAATCACTCTTTACCCAAGCATAATAACTACTATGACCGGTAATATAACTATTACCTCTCATCATCGGAAAAGCCGTTTCCGGATAATGAATTACGCCATTTTCCAGTTCCTTGTTAATTTCTCTTGAATCTTCTTTTTGTGACCAAATAATCGGCGCTTTAATTCCAATTGCCGGAATATCAATTATCGCATCAACCATTCCTTCTCCAGTTGGATCATAACCTCTGGAAATTTCTCGATAATCGTCAAAACCATCACTATCAGTATCAGGATTGTTCTTGTCAGTACCAAACAACTCTTCATAATAATCCTTAAGTCCATCACTGTCATTGTCTAGCATATTTTGTTTTTTGAAATTTTTGGTTTCATCCAAATTTTCATTGCCATCCAAAACGCCATCACCGTCAGTATCAGGATTCCTTGGATCCAATAAATATTGATATTCCATAATATTGCTTAGACCATCAGCATCAAAATCTTCTTGAGCATCATTATAATTAGTTTTATCCAAACCATTTAGATCCTCCCACCAATCAAAAATCCCATCTTTATCTCGATCAATCCTTCCAATCCCATTAGGATCAAAACCATTAATCACTTCTTTGCCATCCGGATAACCATCGTCATCCGTGTCTTCATTAAAAGGATCAGTTTGATAACGATACTCCAAGAGAGCTATCAACAAGTCACCATCCCGATCTTGACGTGCATCTTTTGGATCATTAATATTCATTCCCTTTTCCAATTCCCACCAATCAGGAATTCCGTCGTTATCAGTATCTTGTTTAAAATTAGCCCTTATCCGATCAGTGTCAGAGAACCAGCCAACCAATTGATATTTAATAAACTGATAATTGACAATGAAAAAAATCACCATTGTCATAAAAACAAAAATCATCGAGATTTTTGCCAAATTCAACAAAAGGCTTTTCCATTTGTTTTGAGGAGTAAAATCTCCCGACTCAATTTGATAAATATTATAAATATCGTGCTGAAGAATATTTTGCATTTCAGAATCAGAATTAATTAGTCGGTAAAAATTTTAGAGTTTTCCCTGCGGGATCATTTTTTATTCCCTCTAAATCAATCAGCATTCGATCTTTATCTTTCTGGATAAAAGAAAAAACGTAGAAATTATTCATCTCATTCTGCCAGGAAACAATCTGAGAAAAATTCTGTTCCAATTCGCTTGGTTCAACTTTAAAACTTTTTAGCTCGTCATTTTGAACGCTAATTACTAAATATTTTTTATTTCCATCAAAAAAACATTCTGCCGACCAACCCATACCGAAACTTAAAACAGCTGACTCCTTTTTCAATGCCGGACCATAAATAAACTCTTGCCAACTTTGATCACTATTAAGATTCGAAATAGTAATTGGAAAACAAGAAACTTCTACGGTTTGCAAACTGGCAATAAAAAATTTAGCCGGCACAATCTTGCCCAACGTATTAAACTCGCCATCTTTTTTTCTAGTCACCAACATTGAACCCTCGAAATTGGAAGACAATTCTATTTTTTCCGAAACTAGATCAGTTAAAATTTTATCAACCAAAACACTGGCTGTGTCAAAATAAAATGAAGTCACTTTCTTTTTGTTAAGCACTAAAGAACCTGTTTTCGGCTCTCCTTTAATTTCCAAAAAACTACCTCGATTAATCAAACTTAACTTAAGTTCTTCGGTGGAACTTTCCATTCTATCAAAAACCAATTTTTCTTGTGGAACGTCAATCTTAATTGAAAAATTGGTAAAATCCTCACCATCAGAATCAATTAATAAATCAATTTTAATTTTTTCCTCAACATCAAAAGATGTTTTTTCGACAACTAAATAAATTGAACCGGTGTGAGGAACACCTGGCAACAGAGAAAGCACTCCTTTGCCAAGTGCAAAAGGAAAATTAAAAATCAAACTTCCAAAAAGTACCGCCGCTGAAACTAGCCAAATACCAATTAATCCATACTGAAAAAGTCTTTCTGCAAAATTTTCCTTTTCAAAAGCACTGGCTTTATTTTGTAGTTTTTCTAACTCGACTTTCTGAATCGCCTCCCGTGTCTCCTCATCTAAAATTTTATCCAGTTTTTCAATTTCTAAACTAGTTTTACGTTGTTCTCTTTTACGAATGTTGCGAAAACGACGAGGCATCGTTGTGTCTTCCCCTTGTTTCAAGCCGACGCCAAAACCAAAAATTCCCACTCCCAACATTAATGCTGCCCCCACTCTTGACCAAAATTTTCTTTTTTCTTCGCTCATTTTGTTTAAAACATTTGCTAAATTAAACAAATACAAATTATTAAATTGTTTGATTCCATAAACGCCTAATTGTTCCTAAAAAAGTTCGCGTCAAAACCGGAGGAATATTGAGCAACATTTTCTGATAGGCAAGTGTTGCTTTAATTTCATAATCAGCATAAAAATTACTATCGCCCAAACTGTCAATCAGTGCCGATTCCTGAAGATTTTCGATTTCACTAAGATGATTTTTCCAAACTAAATCCAACACTTTCAATGTCAACAGCTTTTCCATTTTTCTGGTTTTCTCAATTCCATAAAACTTTTCAAAATCTCGATAATAAAAATCAAAAGCGTCAAAAACGATTTTCTTTAAAAAACTAAACTGATATTTTGATGCTTCTGATTTTTCAATTTTAAACCAACCACTACCAACCATCTCTTGAATAAAATCAAACGCTCTTTTAGCCTCAATGGAAAATATATACTTTTTATTTTGATATTGGGAAAATGCCTCCCGAAAAACCTGTTCTCTAACCAAATTCAAGGTTTCAGCCCTTAAATCATTATCATTCAAAATTCGAAGTCGTTGACGATAAAAAGATTTACGTTGCGCTTCTACTACTTTGTCCAGTTCATAATTTAACACTCGTTGCTCAAAAAAAAGATCTTCCATTCTTTTTTGAGCCTTGGCTAAAAGTTTAATCAAAGCTTTTCCAGTAACACCTTTGCTACTCTCTTTGTAACGTGAAATTAGTCTTAAGTATTCTTCTTTAAAATGAGTTCTAATCAACTCATCATCTGAAGAAATCAAAAATTGGCTCATACCCGGATCACCTTGTCGACCACCTCGACCAATCAACTGATCATCAATTCGCCTAGCATTATGTCTTTCAAGTCCGAAAACTACTAACCCTCCCTGTTTTTTTGAATCATCACTCAACTCAATGTCAGTTCCCCTACCTGCCATATTAGTTGCCACTGTTACTGTCTGACTTCGTCCGGCTTGAGCGATCACTTCTGCTTCTCGATTGGTATGCTTGGCATTAAGCACATTAGCGGGAATATTTTCTTTTAAGAGCGCCCCATGAACTTGATATGACTTGGCAACTGATCGTGTTCCGATTAAAATAGGTCGCCCCTTAAAAAAATATTCTTTTGAAGCCCAAGCTAAATATGCTAATTTTTCCTGCCAACTAACAAAAAATTTATCGGCTCTATCAATTCTGATCACTGGTAAATTAGTTGGCACAACCATCACTTCTTTGCCATAAATCATTTTAAACTCTTTTTCAGCAGTTTGAGCAGTACCGGTAAATCCACAAAATTTTTCATAAAGCGAAAAAAAATGTTGATAAGTGGTAAAAGCAAAGACATCTGTTTCTTCTTCTACTGCCACACCTTCTTTCACTTCAAGCGCCTGATGAATTCCTTGATAATAACGATGCCCGGGCATTAAACGACCGGTATATTCATCAACGATAACCACTTTTCCATCTTCAACTATATAATCCTTGTCTTTTTCGAAAAGATGGTAGGCCTTGAGTAATCGTTCAGCATAATATAAATAATCCTCATTTTGATTTTTTCCGTAAAGATTTTCCACTCCTAAAAATTTTTCTAATTTAAAAATTCCCTGTTCAGTGAAAGAAATAGTTTGAGTTTTCTGATTTTTCTTGAAATCAACACCTTCTTTAAACTTATCCATCAACGGTTTAATTTTAAAGAAAATCTCCCGATCACGACTAGCGTCTTCTTTTCCTCCTGAAATTACTAGCGGAATTTGAGCTTCATCAATTAACACGCTGTCCGCTTCATCAATAATGGCAAAATGAAAACCACGCAAGCTCCTTTCAACTTCATCATAAATCATATTGTCCTTCAAATAATCAAAACAAACTTCACTCCCAGTCACATAAGTAACATCAGCCGAATAAGCAACTTGTCTATCAAAATTGGTTGTTGAACTAATCACATAATCAACACTCAACCCCAATAAATTATAAACAGCTTTCATCCACTTTCCGTCTCTTTCTGCTAAATAATCATTGGCCGTAATAACATGCACGCCCTTGCCAAAAAGAGCCCAAAAATAAGCCGGAAAAATAATCGAAAGAGTTTTTCCTTCTCCGGTTTTCATCTCGACAATATATCCATAATAAGCGCCGATTGCTCCCAAAAGTTGAACATCAAAAGCCACTAAACCCAGCGTCCTTTTTGCCGCTTCCTTGACCAGTGCATAAGCAAAAGGGAGAAGCTTTTCCGGGTTGGCTCCTGATTTTATCTTTAATTTCAAAAAAGAAGTTTTGGCTTTAAATTCCTCGTTCTTTAACCGACTAAATTCATTCTCAAAAGCCAGAATTTCTTTTATTATTCGCTGATATTTGTTCTTTATTTTTGCCATCTTGATTTTTTTCAGACAAAAAAAGATATGTTTAATACTTACAGTGTAGCACAAAAAATTTAAAACTTAAAATTCTTCTTCTGTCTGTTCCAGTTCATATTCTTCTTTTCTTCTCTTGATCCAAATATTTTGAACAATTCCCAAACAAGCAAATGAAACCAATAGATGACTTCCACCATAACTCAAAAAAGGTAACGCTAAACCAGCAACCGGCATTACTCCTAAATTCATTCCAATATTGACAACAATTTGAAAAAACATCATTGCTAAAACTCCACCGCAAAACAGAAAACCAAATTGATCGACAGCTTGATTCATAATTCGATTAATCCGAAAAAGCATAAGCCAAAAGGTCAAGATTAATAATAGTGACCCAATCAGTCCGCCTTCTTCAGCAATCATGGCAAAAATAAAATCAGTATGTTGTTCAGGAAGAAAATTTAATTGACTCTGAGAACCATAACCATAACCTTTACCGCTAATCCCGCCACTGCCCACCGCTACCATCGACTGAATAACATTATAACCACTACCTTTTGGATCAAGATTTGGATTAAGAAAAGATTCAATTCTAGCTCGATGATAATCTTTTAAGACAAAAGTCCAACTAAAAACCAATCCTAACAAAAAAATCAAAATAATAGCAACTAACTTGCTTAATTTAATTCCACTTAAAAAAATCATCAAAAACCAAATAAAAACCAAAACAGCCACAGAACCCATATCAGGTTGAAAATAAAGGAACAATGCTGGTAAAAAAAGATAAAAAAGTGAACCAAAAACCTGTTTCCATCCCAAATCTTCCTCAGAAGAAAAACGAGAGAAATAACGAGCCAAAACAATAATGAAAAAAACTTTCATTATTTCCGCCGGTTGAAAATTGAAAAAACCTAAATCAAACCAACCGGTTGCCCCTCGAATATTTTTACCCCAAAACAGTACTGCGATTAACAATCCAATTCCCAATAAAAAAAGTGCCTTGCCATAGCCTTTCCAGTTGCGATAGTCAACCAAAGAAAAGAAGATAAAAATTGGGATTCCAACTAAAAAGAAAACAACCTGTTTAAAAAAAATTTCGCTACTCGCTCCTGCTCGATTAAAAGAAAAAGAGTAAATCACTAAAAAACTAAAAGACAAAATAAAAAGTACTGAAAATATAAGCACCCAATCATAAGAAAATTTTCTGCTAATTGAGCTAATCATAAACCATACTTTAACTTGTTTTCGTTATGTTCTTGACCATTTTTTGAATAAATTATTGCTCCAGTTTTCGGATCACTGAGAAAAAAATAATAATCGCTTTTTTCAGGAAAAACCGCTGCTTCAATTGATTTAATCCCTGGGTTGGAAATCGGCCCCGGTGGCAAACCTTTGTAAAGATAAGTATTGTAAGGCGATTGAATTTGAGTGTCTTCAATGGAAAACTGGGGCTTATCAACATCTAAAAAGTATGCCAATGTAGCACAGCTCTGAAGTGGATGCTCATCTGCAATCCTTTGCCAAAAAATTCCTGAAACTAAAGCTCGATCTTTATCTGTCTTGACTTCTCGCTCCACAATGGATGCCAAAGTAATTACTTCATGAAGGGTCCGCCCTTCGGCGCTAATTTTATCTTTTATTACCGGAGAGATTTTTTCTGAAAAATTATCTAAAAATTTTTTCACCAAATCAACAGCCGAATCATTTTGATCAAAAAAATAAGTATCCGGAAAAAGATAACCCTCCATATCAACACCAACCGGAATTTTTTTCAAAAAATCATACTCACTACTTAATTGATCGCACTGACAATCAGTTTGACCCAGACATCTACAGGTCACTATTGACTCAAAATCACCAGCAATTTCCGGCCTGATTTCTTTTAAGAGATTGACAATTTTTTTATTGGTATAACCCTCAGGGACAGTAATTTTATAGCTTTCATCCTTAACTTTTCCACCAGAAAATATTTCAAACATTTCCGGTATCTTCATATTGGGAGAAAGTTGATATTTTCCGGCTTGAATTTTTTTACCTAAACCGGTTTTCCAGCCATAATAATCAAAATAATATTGACTTTTAATCAAACCAGCTTTTTCCAATCCGACTCCAATATCTTTCAATCCCATTCCCTGAAAAATCTCAAATTCACTAGTCAGATTCGACTGACTAACGGTTGAATTGTAGACCCTACCAAGAAAAAAACGATAACCTAAAAAAATAGTAACAATTAAAAAAAACAAAATAAAAAAAATAAATTTTCTCATAAAATACAGCCCCTGACGCTAAAAAATTAATAAGAAATTAAAATTTTAATCATTACTCGATTAAACCCATCTCTTCTGCTTTATCAAGTTTAACCGAAAGCAACTGAGAAATTCCATCATCATTCATTGTAACTCCATAAAGTAAGGACGCACGTCGCATTGTTTCTCGATTATGAGTAATCACCACAAACTGAGTTCGATCGGACAATTTAGAAAGAATTCGACCAAAACGACAAGAATTTGACTCATCCAAAGCTGCCTCGACCTCATCTAAAATAGCAAACGGTGGCGGATTATGAGAAATAATTGAAAACAACAAAGCCAAAGAAGTAAGTGTTCGCTCACCACCGCTAAGCATCCCCAATGAAGTAATCTTTTTACCCGGAGGGTTGGCTTTTATTTCAACTCCAAATTGAATTGGTAATTCATCTTCTTTAGTTTCATTGCCCACATCACCGACTGATAAATTTTCTTCATCAGCTCCATCATCTCTAATCCGGTGAGCTCTAACGGAAACTTTTTCCAAAGAGGCGCTTCCACCATTAAAGATAGTTTTAAAATAATCCTGAAATTTAAGATTTATTTCCTTAAAGGTTTTTTCATAGCTGTCTTTAATCTTCTCGTCCATCTCTTTGACAATGATACCTAAACTCTTCATAGCCTCTTTCAAATCTTTTGATTCCTTTTCAAGAAATTCATATCTTTTCTTGGTTTCCTGATATTCCATTATCACTGTTTCATCAACCGAACCTGCCTGTTGAAGCAATACCTTCAGACGTGCAATCTCCTGTTCAAATTTCCAAACTTCAACCGCCTCACCAGAAAATTGTATCGCCGAAGGTTCAATATTCATTTCTTGTCTTATTCTTCTTGATAAATCTTCCTGACGAATTTCAAATTTCGCCGTTTCAATTTTAGCTTGGTTAAGTTTGTCTTTAATACGATCCAAGTCAAATTGCCGACGACGCAAGGAATCTTCCAATTTGATTGATTGTTTACGTTCTTGTTGATCAACCTGAATTAACAATCTAACTTTTTCACTAATTTTTTTTTCATTAGCTAATAAACTCTCTTTCTCTTTCTTGGCTTTCGCAATTTCATCCATTATTTCCTGGATTTTTTTCAAATTAATTGTTTTTTGATTTTCAATCTCACTTTCCGGTCTTTTCTTTTCGATTTTTCCTTTCACCAATCCTTCATAGAGACGGCTAATTTCATTAGAAATTTCCTTTGCTTGTTTTTTCACTTCATCAATCTCTTCAATTTTTTTGAGTGCTAATAATTTTTTAATTAGGATTTCTTGTTTATCCCTAATCAGCAATAATGTTTTTTTAATCAAATCCGCCCCTACCGGAATTATTTCAAACATTCTAATACTTTTTTGTTTTTCTTTTTCCAGCTCCAAACGACTTTCACCAATAATAATAGCTCTTTCCACTTGGCTAAGTTGACTTTTTATTTGATAGTTTTCATTTTCCAATTTAGCTATTTTCTGAGAGAAATCTTCTCCCGGTTGTTTTTTTTGATGAGCTAATTTATCCTGCAAATCGTCCACTTCTCTTTGAATCACCATTAATTCTCTTGCCAACATTTCTTGCTTTTCCAAAGCTAACTTTTGATCTTTTTTTAAATTTGACCAAAGAAAGCCAAACAAGGCTTGCTGTTTTTCTTTCAATTTTTGTTGATATTGAATTCCTTTTTCAGCCTTCTTACACTGACGTTCCAACATTTTAAGATGAGGAGTAATTTCTTCCAAAAGACTTTTAGCTTTTTCCAAATTAATTCCAGTCGCTTTCAATTTGCGTTGACTTCGTTCTTTTTTGATTTGATATTCTTTGACACCCGCCGCTTCTTCAATAATCGAACGTCGCTCCAATGCCGAAGCATTAAGGATAGCATCAGCCATTCCTTGATTAATAATACAATAACTTCTTTGACCAATTCCCGCCTTCGCCAAAAGATCCACCACATCGACTAAACGCACCCGACTACCATTAATCAAATACTCACTTTCACCACTTCGATAAATTTTTCGACTAATCACCACATCCTTATAATCCAATTCCAATTTTCGGTCACTGTTATCTAGATACAAACTCACCTGAGCACTACCTAATTGAGATTTTTTCCCACTACCGGCAAAAATCATATCTTGCGCCTTTTTTCCCCTAATACTTTTGACTGACTGTTCACCCAAAACCCAACGCAAAGCATCAGCCACATTTGATTTTCCACTGCCATTGGGACCAACAATTGCTGTTATTCCGATGTTCTTTCCGCCTAAAACGTCCGTGCCGGAAAAATCTAACACCGATTTTTTGGCAAAAGATTTAAAACCGTTAATTTCTATTTTTTTGAGAAACATTCTTTTTGATTTAAATAAATTTTTTTGATTTATTTTCAAATTCAACCAACCTTAAATCAAATCATCAAGCAACCGGAACTTGTTGAAAATTATAAATAATAATCGAGGATAAATTCCTACTTCCAGCCTTTTACTTTCAAAGCATTCTCAGCCGCTCGACGTTGCGCTTCTTGTTTAGAGCTACCGGTTCCTTCAGCCACTCGTTCAGCCCCTAAAAAAACCGCCACCAAAAATTTCTTATCATGATCTGGTCCCCATTGTTTTTCCACTTCATAATGAGGTGTCACTTGGACCAACTCTTGAGCTTTTTCCTGAAAATAACTTTTTGGATCAAGATAACTTTTGTTTTTTAAAATTCCATCCAATTTGACAATTATCGATTTTAAAATAAATGCTTTGGCCGGATCATAGCCACCATCAAGATAAACTGCACCAATCAAAGCCTCCATTGCATTGGCAAGAATATATTGTCGAGCTTTACCGGTATCCTTTCTTTCTCCTTTAGACATCAAGATTTCATTTTCCAATTCCAATTCTTTGGCAATTTTAGCTAACATCTCTCCATTAACCAGTGCCGCTCGCCAGTTAGTAAGTTCCCCCTCCGGATTGGGAAAATGATTGAAAAGATATTCAGTTACCACCAGTTCCAATACCGCATCACCCAAAAATTCCATTCGCTCATTATGGTCAATTTTAAACCGTCGATTTTCATTAAGATAAGATCGATGAGTCAAGGACTCTCTTAAGAGTTCGATTTTAGCAAATTTCCAGCCAATTTTTGCTTGAACTTTTTCTAGATTTTGTTCCATTTTTTTAATTGACCACCAAGACGGAAATTGTTGTTTTTCTCAACAGCAACTTTCGTCTTAATAATGCTTGTTAAAAAATTAAAGACCGAGTCAGTTTAACACAAAACATCATTCAAAACAATTACTTTTAACAAATTTTCAAAACATTTTCCAAAAGCGCCGCTATAGTCACCGGTCCCACGCCACCCGGCACCGGAGTAATAAATGACGCTTTTTCTTTCACTGCTTCAAAATCAACATCCCCAAACAACTTATTTCCATCCCGACTAATACCGATATCAATCACCACCGCTCCATCACTAATCATTTCGGCTTTAATTAAATGTTTTTTTCCGGTAGCAGTAATTAGAATATCGGCTCGTTTGGTATAGCTTTCCAAATTAACGGTTGCTTCATGACAAATTGAAACCGTTGCTCCCGCTTCCAAAAGCAACAACGAAACCGGCTTACCAACAATATTAGAAGCTCCAACAATCACCGCATTTTTTCCTTTTAAATCAAGATTAAGCTCCTCTAAAATTCTCATCACCGCCAAAGCCGTAGCCGGAATCAATTTCACACCTGATTTTCCATATTGACAAAACTTCCCAAAATTTGAAGGATTAAGACAATCCACATCCTTGTTCGGTGCAACACAACCAAGAATTCTTTTCTCGTCTATTTTTTCTGGTAATGGAAGTTGAACCAAAACGCCAGTTATGGTTTCATCTTGATTTAATTCTTCAATCTCGACAAGCAATTCATCTTCCAAAATATTTTCCTTCAATGATATTTTTTTGGTTGCAATTCCCACTTCATCACACAATTTGATTTTGTTTCGCACATAAATCTCGCTGGCTGGATCATTGCCTACTAATACCAAAGCCAAAACCGGCTTTTTGGACAAAGTTTTTAATTGCTCCTTAATTTGATATTTCATTTTCTCGGCAATCGCCTTGCCGTCAATAATTTCCACCAACAAAAAAATATAAAAGTTATTTTTACCGCTTTCACTCTAGCATCAAGCCAAAATTTTTACAAACCAATGATTTTCAACCAACAAACCTTGGTCATTGAAATATTTTATCTTTAGTTTTATTAATTAAGACTCTTACTTAAAATATTTTGAATAAAATCCCTAGTTAAATTGAAAATTCCATCATCCTTCTTTCTGAATTTCTTATTAAAATTTTCATATTACATACCTCTCAATCTCTCACTCGGTACCGGAAATTCTGCACACAATTTTTTAACTGCCAATTTAATTTCAGCCAAAACTCTTTCATCTTCTCGACCTAAAATCGCTCGATCAATTAGTTCCACTAAAAATTTCATCTGATCTTCTTTCATTCCTCGAGTGGTGGCCGCTGGCGTGCCAAACCGCACTCCCGACGGATTCATCGGCGGATTAGGATCATTGGGAATGGTGGAACGCGAAACTGAAATCCCCACTTTTTCCAAAGCCAATTCACAATCTTTGCCAGCAATTCCTTTGGAAGTCATGTCAACCACCAAAAGATGATTATCAGTTCCACCAGAAATCACTCGATATTTTCTTTTGATAAATTCTTCCGCCATCAACTTGGCATTAGCAATTACTTGGGCGGCATAGACTTTAAACTCATTTGTCAAAGCTTCTCCAAGAGCTACTGCTTTGGCTGCCGTGATATGGTTATGAGGACCACCCTGCATCCCGGGGAAAACCGCCCGGTCAATTTGTTTGGCATATTTTTCTTTACACATAATCATCGCTCCCCGCGGACCTCGCAAAGTTTTATGAGTAGTGGTGGAAACCACATCAAAAATCGGTACCGGATTATTGAGTAATCCAGCTCCAATCAATCCGGCCGTATGAGCAATGTCAGCAAAAGTAAAAGCGCCAACTTCGTTGGCAATTTTTTGAAAACCAACCCAATCAATTTCTCGAGAATAAGCTGAATAGCCGGCTACAATCATTTTCGGTTTCTCTTTAAGAGCCAACTGTCTAACTTTTTCCATGTCAATTCTTCCCGTTTCCGGGTCCACTTCATATTGAACAAAATTGTAGAGCATTCCGGAAAAATTAACCGAATGGCCATGCGAAAGATGTCCGCCATGATCCAAGCGAAGACCCAACACTTTATCGCCCGGTTTTAGAAAAGCAAAATAGACTGCCGCATTGGCTGGCGACCCAGAAAGCGGTTGCACATTAACATGTTCAGCACCAAAAAGTTTTTTTGCTCTTTCCACTGCTAAAGCTTCCACCTCGTCAACCACTGAATTGCCACCATAATAACGATGTCCCGGATAACCCTCAGAATATTTGTTGGTCAGAATCGTTCCCATCGCTTCCAGCACCGCCGGCGAAACATAGTTTTCACTAGCAATCAACTCCAGCTCGTTGTTTTGTCGCTCCGCTTCTTTTTTCACAATCTTCCATACCGCCTCATCCCCCCGTTTTAGATTTAGATAATCCATTATAAATAAGTTAAAATTAAAATTTTAAAATGAAAAAAGAAATAAAAAAATTCACCGGCTTTCAAAGAAAAATTTCCACCAAAAATAATAGTGTGGTTTTTCAACAATAACAATCGGCTTTTTTGATTCTTCATCACCATTGTTAGCCGTCACCTCTTTTTCTTTGACATAAACCAATTCTTCTCCATCTTTAATCATATCCAATTTGTCTTTCAATTCCTTCTCCTTAAACGGCTCAGTCTGAAAATAATCAATCATTTCCTTAAGATCCTTATTTTTTTTATTAAGTCTATCAATTTCACTTTGTAAGGAAGCAATTTCCTGATCAATTTCCCGCTGACGATAGGCTTCTCCGGTAATTCGATAAATTGTATAAGAAAGCAAGCCAAAGCCAAAAAGCATCAGCAAACCAAAAAACCATCTCCTTAAGCCTCTATTTTTCTCGGGTTTAATCATGATTTTTGTTTTTTGATCATTCCGTGGTGAATACTAATTCTCAATCAAAACGACCGAAACAGCGGTAAAATTGTGAAAACCAACATCGAGAAAACCGCCAAAATCGAAATGGCGATCCAAATTATGGTGATTTTTTTCCTAGTTCGTTTAAGCATAACTTTATTCTAGCATAAAAAATATTTTTTTCAAACCAAGTACCTTCAACCTTTGACTTATTTTCCAGAGCCTGCTAGAATCCAGAATGTTAATTATAATAATCGGATCGATGCCAAAAAGAACTTACCAACCGAAATCACGTCGCAGATCCAGACGACATGGATTCATTAAGCGATCAAGAACTGCCGATGGAAGAAAAGTCCTCCAAAATCGGCGTCGAAAGGGAAGAAAAAAGCTCACAGTCTAGTTAGCAATCTAAGCTCACGCGAAATGCTTCCCCTTGTTAATCGTCTGAGAAAAAAATCGGAAATCCAAAATGTTTTTAGGCAAGGAAAAGCCGTTTATAGCGGTTTTTTAGCTTTGAAATTCAAACCCTCTTCAGGAACTACAGTTCGTTTTTCTTTTTCTATCGGCCATAGTTATAGCAAAAAAGCCGTTGATCGCAATCGGCTAAGAAGAATTTTACGAGAAACTGTGCGAGAAAATCTAAATAAACTTAAAAAACCGGCCGATCTCGTTTTTTTTCTTATTAAACCGAATCGACAATCAGAATCCTTAGAAAAACTGCAGATCGAAAAACAGATCGCTAAACGCGCCATCGAATTGATGAAAAAAGCGGAAATTATCTAATCAGACTCAAACGGCAAATTAAATTGGCAAGCTCAAAAAATAAGTTAACTATTATTTAAAACCGATGTCTTCGATTTTCAATTATCTGATCTATCAGCCATTATTCAACGCTTTGATTATTTTCTATAATTTCATTCCCGATTTAGGCATAGCTATCATTGGGCTAACGATTATTATCAGGATAGCTTTACTTCCCGTTTCCAAAAAATCAATCGAATCTCAGAAAAAAATGCAAGAGATTCAACCGGAAATCAAGAAAATTCAAGAAAAATACAAAAACGACAAACAACGCCAAGGCGAAGAACTGATGAAGTTTTACAAAGAAAAGGGAATAAACCCAGCTGGTGGTTGTTTGCCAATGATTATTCAAATCGTCATTCTCATTGCTCTCTATCGAGTCTTTATGGCTGGAGTAAACTTTTCTGGCGACGGACAATTGCTTTACTCTTTCGTGACCAACCCGAAACAGATCAGCCAAATCGCCTTCGGTTTTCTTGATCTTGGCGCTAAAAACATTTATCTGGCTGTCATTGCCGGCGCTCTTCAATTTTGGCAAACTAAAATGATTATGGCTAAAAAGAACAAACAACAATCACCAACTAAAAAAGAAACCGGCGAACCGAATTTTGGAGAAATAATGCAACAACAAATGCTTTATGTCGGACCGCTAATGTCATTCTTCTTCGGAGCGACTTTTCCAGCCGGTCTACCGCTCTATTGGATCACCACCACTTTGTTTATGATTGGTCAACAATATTGGATAATTAAAAAAGATATTAAAAATAATCCGGTTGCAAACTGATTCAAAAATTGGCCAGCTATTGTATTTTCTTGTCTTTTGAGCTAGTATAGGGCGGAGATTTAAGATTAATTTCAACATATGGAAAATATTGAAGGCAAAAAAATCTTGGAGGAGATTACAAAAGAAGTGCTTGAAAAAATGGGAATCTCCGGAGATATCTATATTGCCAATGATTTGTCGACCGACAGCACGCTGACTACGGTCGAAATCCAATCAAACGATTCATCCTATCTGATTGGAAAAAACGGAACCAATTTAGCATCACTTCAACATATTATTCGTGCTATTTTTCGTCGAAAAACCGGCCTGCAATTAGATTTCATTGTCGATGTCAACGGCTACAAAGAAGGTCGAAAAATCCATTTTATTCAATTGGCTAAGGACGCCGCTGCTGAAGCCATTCGAGAAGGAAAATCTGTTGATTTACCACCAATGAATTCTTTTGAAAGACGTACTGTTCATATGGAACTTCAAAAAATGGAAGGTATTAAAACTGAAAGCTTCGGCAAAGGCGATGAACGTTATATTGTTGTCAGTCCAAAATAAATTATAAAGAAAAAACTTGTCAATTCCGCGAAAAATTGCTTACAACGTAGTTATTTCTTCGATTTCCAAAGTTGCCAGCACCGCCCTGGCACTGGTCGGCATTGGAATGATTGCTCGCTATTTGGGTCAAGACGGTTTCGGAATGTATGCCACCGCCCTGGCTTTTTTTTCATTCTTTGGTGCACTTGGTGATTGGGGAATCTATCAATCGTTTACTCGAGATATTTCTCGTCCTGGAGCTGACGAAGCCTCAATTGTTTCTCGCGTCGCCGGCTTGCGGATTGTCGTTTCTTCTGCCATTTTGGCCATCGCACCATTGATTGCCTATTTTTCACCTTATGACAAGGAACTAAAATATGCCATCTTTATCACCGCCTTGGCATTTTTCTTTTCGTCTTTCTATCAATTTATAATCGGCTTTTTTCAAAAGAAACTGATTATGGATAAAGTCGCCTTGGCTGAATTCTTAGGCAAAATTGTGCAAGTTGGCACTGTTTATTTAGGAGTCAAATTCCAATTCGGTTTGGCCTTTATTACCAGCTCGATTCTGTTCAATATGATTTTTGTTTTGATGTTTTTAATTATCATCACTCAAAAATATGTCCATTTCAAAATCATTTTTGATCGGACTTTTATGAAAACTTTCTTAATTAGCACCGCCCCAATCGGCCTAGCCACTTTGGTCGCTTTCATCTATGGCAAAGCTGACACCATTATTCTTTCACTTTTGAAATCATCACAAGAAGTCGGCATCTATGGCGCCGCTTTCAAGATCATTGAAAACGTCACTTTCTTTCCGGCAATGATTGTTGGTCTTACCATGCCACTTTTTTCTCACAGCATCATTGCCGATCGGCTAAAATTTCAGCGAATGGTCAACAAAAACTTCAAAGTTTTTTTGGTACTGGTAATGCCGTTGATAGTCGGTACTCTGTTTTTGGCCGATGGCATCATCAGAATAGTGACCGGTCCGGGCTTTGAACAATCAGCTACTGTCTTGAGAATTGTAATCTTTTCTCTGGGTTTAATCTTCTTCGGTCATCTGTCCAACAGTGTGCTCATTTCCGCCGGTTTGCAAAAATATATGCTTCGAGTTTTTATTTTTTGCGCCCTTTTCAGCATTGTCGGCAATTTCCTTTTTGTTCCCCGTTTTTCCTTTTTGGCCACCGCTTGGATTAACGTGATTACCGAATTGTTGGTGGTGATTTTGACCGGCTATTTTGCCATTAAAAAGCTTGGTCTGAAAATCGATTTGAAAAAAGTTCCCCGAATTCTTTTGGCCAGCATTTTGATGGCTGGTTTTCTCAAACTGTTTTCCAATTGGAATTTCTTCCTGCTATTGCTTGCTAGTCCGATTGTCTATTTTGTCGTACTGACTATTTTGAAAGTTTTTTCCAAAGATGAAATTTTCAGCTTAATTAAAAAAGAACCGATTGCTGAATCGATTGAGATTTAGCAATATAATCAGAACTTTTTCTCAAAAAAACGCCGACGGTTTTGGTCCATCGGCGGTCGGATTGTTTTCATTTCTTTTTTCCTTTTAGAATAACTTCAGCTGCTCCGGAATTTTGGCAGCTTTTGATCAAGTAAAAAGAATTCCTCTTTTTTCATACATTGATCAATTTTTTCTCCGCTTTCTTCGAAACCGGAGGTTCTTCAAGTCGGACTTCTTCATCTAGATCCAGTAATTTCCAAGCTCCGAAAATTACTGGAATTGTTATCAGTGAAGAAATCAATGCCACAACAACATCGAAAAAAAATTCCTCACCAATCATAACGGCTTCCTTTCTCCTTTGTTTTTGAATTTTAAAAGAAAAAACTAAACCCAAAACAACAAACCGCCAAGAGTTTTTTAAGCTATCCAAATTAGTCAAATTTTCTAAAAATATTAGCCAAAGACCACCCTTTTGCTTCAAAATTTTCAATAAATGATCTCAAAAAAGGGAAAAAATTTGAAAAAAAAGCTTGAATTATTTTCTTAGAAAATTTGGCTACAAACCAACACTTTAATGATTTCAGTTGTTTCCACTATCTTATGTTATAACACAAAATCAGAAAAAAACAAGATTAATTGGCAATATTTGGACTTCTATAATGCTTTTTTGCAATCGTCACACTTTAAAGACCCACCAACCAAAAAGGGACTGATTGGTTAAATAAAAAAGGAGCAAGCCAAGATTTTTGACTCGACTCGCTCCTTCCTTTTTCATTTTCGCTTTCGTGCTTCTTCAAAAAGAAGAAGCACAGAAACTATCGGGAGTCCCAACAAAAAAGAATGAATAGCCTCCTCAATTGTTGGAAACTCGTCTAAAAAAAACCCGGTAAAAAGTATTAGAAAAAAACAGCCGGCAACATCAAGGAAAAAAAGTTTAAGCAAAAACTCCGTAAACTTCATATGCCCCCTCCTTCTATTTGAAAGAACCGCCCAACGCCCACCGTCAGGCTTATTACTGGCGATTTTAACATAAATTTATAATTTTGTCAATATTTGAAGACAAAAAAAGTCCTAATTTTTATTTTCTAAAAATTAATAAGCCGTTTTTAAATTTTTGTTTAAAGCCAATTATTCCACATTGCCAAAGCCAAAAATATCAAAAGCAATCCGGTGATCAGTCTCATATATTTTTTCCAATTTTGTCGCCAACTTTCAATTTTATCGGCTTTTTGCCAAAAAAGCGTGACACCAAAAACGATAATGATCAATGGCAAAATGAAAAAGAAATTATAAATTGTCAGATACCAAAAAGGAGCTAAACCTTTGTCAGAAAGTATAGAAATAAAGGCCAGTGGCAATCCGCTAGTACAAGGCAATTCCACCAATCCTGAGGCTAAAGCCAAAAGTGCGGCACTGACAATTGTTCCTCTATGAGTCAATTTTTCAAGATAGGGCTTGAATCGAGCAGGAATTTCCAATGCCACCCACCGACCATAAAAAAAATAGTCCTTGATCATAATCAACCCTAATACAAAAGCCAAGAAGGTAATCACCTTTCGGACTGAAGCGGCAATTCCCAATAGTTCAACCATTTTAATGATTCCCAACATAAATAGAAAATAGAGTACAAATGTTGTCAAAATGAAAGCCACCCCGGCCTTGATTGCTCGTTTTTTCGAACCAACTGCCAAAAGATAAGTTAAGAGAAAAATCAAAACCGAAAACATACAAGGATTAATGCCATCAGCCAAACCAAGAAATACTCCCAAAAAACAGACCGATTTGGCATCATTGATGCAAATATCTCGACCGAAGACCTGAACATATTTTTTTCCAGCTTCTCTGGTTTGAGCACTCTCTTTTTTATCAATAACCGATTTTTCACCAATTATTTCATAGCTATTCATTTCACCAATCGTACCTTTGCCGGTCGGGTCATCCAAAAACGAATCACACTTTTTCGTCGAACAATTGTCTAGTAATTTTTTAATTTCCGTTCCCAAACCTTTCTCATTGTCGAATCCCAAAAAATGTTGATCGCCAATCACTGTCACTGGCACTCCACCTTGCAAAGAAAATTTGGAATTAACTTGTTGAAATAAATTTTGATTTTTAAAATCTTTAGAAACTTCAAACTTTACCACTTCCAAATTGGGATAATCACCCTTGATTTTATCTAAAAATTTCAATTCTTCATGACAATGAGGACAAGTGTCTAGATAAAAAAGATAAAGTCGCACCGGATATCGCTCTACTGTTTCTGCCTTGGCGAAAGTTGCACCAAAAAACCAAGCCCCAAAAACCAAGAACACCCAAAAACTTTTTCTAAATAAATTCATAATGTTTTTTATAAAATGCTAAATTGAATTGAAATTTAAAATTCGAAATTTAAAATTATTTGCATGCTATGCATTTATGATTTTTTCCACTTCCTCTGCCAAATCCTCAACACTACCATTGTTCAAAATAATCTTATCCGCCATTTTCATACATGCCGACAAATTTTGCTTGTTAGGATCAGTCGAATACATCTCTCGCTGTTCATCGCTTTTGAATTTTTCAAAAGAAATTCTATCAGTCTCGGAATTTCTCGTTGCTATTCGTTCATAGCGTTTTTTTTGATCAGCATCAATTGCTAACAGAAAAAAATTGCCACGATTTCTAAGCGAAGCCACCTCGCCCGGTGTTCGAATACTTTCAATTACGCTGTCTTGTCCATATTTTTCCGCTTCTTTATACAACTCATCAACAATAAAAGACGGACCATTGATTTTTCGCAACTCATTTGAAACTGTTGTCATTGTGTCTCGATTAACCGGCAAATTTCTCTTCTTAATTTCTCCAATTAAAAATTCCCGAGCTGAGAAATGCCGAAATCCTTTCTTCTTTAAATACTCCACTACAGTGCCTTTGCCTGCCCCCAATGTTCCGGTGATTCCAATAATTTTCATATAAATTTGTTAGTCTATCATTCATAAAAAAATTACACTAACCATCCCAATTAAGTCAAGAAAACAAGTTTCTTGCCATCCCGAACCTGCTTTGGTTTTTTGCTTGCCAATCTTCACTGATTCCCGTCTACACGGAAATGATAAATAAAAAATTCGCCTTATTTTTTAATCATTAATTCATTTAAACATTCAAAATTGATTCAAAATTGAAATTTCAAATTTAGCCTTTAAAATTTTCCCATCTTACATTACCCGTTTCAAAGAGTTCATTTCTTCCCCGTGCTTCCAAACCCTCTAGTACCCCTTTTCGTTTTCTCCAACTCTGTCACCAATTCTATTTCCGGCCGCTCAACTTTTTGAATTAAGACCTGAGCGATTTTTTGTCCTTTCTCTATTTTATAATCTCTTTTCGATAAATTGACCAATCCAACTCGCCATTGTCCAGTATAACCGCTGTCAATCACTCCGCCCAAAGTTTTGATTCCACTTTTTTGAGCAATGCCACTTTTATCCCAAATCAACCCCGCATAACCTTCGGGAATTTTAATTGCCAATCCTGTGTCAACACTCGCTCTATCACCAGGTTTTAAAATCAAATTCTCATAAGAAAATAAATCCATCCCCGCATCACCTTTCAAAGCAAACAAAGGAAGCTTAGCATCAGCATAAATTTTTTTAACAAAAATCTTCATTTTCTTTTTTTAGAAACTAATCAATCCATTCTATTGAATGGATTCAACCTTTTTTATTTGAAATTTTTAATACAGCTTTCCAAACCAGATCGCCAATTTCTTCAATACTCATTAATTTATTCTTCTTAACACACCCAATTCTAAACCAATTGTTTCGTTCTTTCACCAATGCCAGTGCGCTTTTTTTCGCATTAATTAAATGGCTTTGGTCAGTTTCGTGTAAATCTTTTTTTCCTTTTAGATATTTTTTTTTCCGTCCTTTGTCTTCACTTTCCATCAAACGTCGGGAAAATTCATAAGGAACATCAAGATAAATAATTGCGTCCGGCCGAGGAATTTTAAACACCTCAAATTCTAACTTATCCAACCAATCAAAAAATTCTTTCCGTTTTTTCTTTTCAAGCACTTTTCCTCCTTGATGAATTTGATTGGAGCTAGCATAACGGTCAGCAATTACCCAGTAACCTTTAACCAACCATTTCCTAATTTGAACGCTCGATTCCCAACGATCTGCTGCATAAAGAACCGAGGCAACTCGCGGATTGACTTTCGCCCAATCGCCGTTTTCACCAATTAAACACTGCCCAATTGTTTTTCCGAAAAAATTTTTATAATACTGCGGAAAATCGATAGTTTTAACTTTCTTACCCGATTTTCTCAAACGATTGACCAAAAGTTTGGTTTGAGTGGCTTTACCACTGCCGTCAGTTCCATCAATCACAATTAATTTTCCTTTGTTCATTTTCGTTTTTCACTTTATACCCTCTCAATCTAAAGTGTTGCTTTAACTTTTTTATTATTAATTTTCATTCTTTCTAAAATCAAAAATTGATAATCAAAACCGTTATCCTGCCCTTGAGATTTTTCAATCACTTTTTCAAATTCAGAATAATCGGGAAAGAAAGTGTCCGCTTTGGGCGCATCATCAACCACGGTCAGATAAAGTCGTTTTGCATAAGGCAATGCCAACCGATAAATTGTTCCGCCACCAATCACAAAAACTTCTTCTTTCGATTTTTGACATTTCTTCAATAGTGCCTCCAAATTATAAACCACTTCCACTCCCCGAGCAACAAAGTTTTGATCCAAAGTCACCACAATATTTTTCCTATTTTTAAGCGGTTGACCAATTGATAAAAAAGTTTTATCTCCCATAATTACGGTTTTTCCTTTAGTAAAAAGCCTAAACCGATTCATATCTTCCGGCAAATTCCAAAGCAACCGGTTGTCACGACCAATCGCTCGATTTTTTCCCACCACTGCAATAATTGAAATCATCTCGTTTTTCTAAAAATAATACTTAAAATCTACACCGCAATCGGCGCCTTGATCGGCGGATCGGGATGATAACCAATCAGTTTAAAATCTTCATACTTGAACTTGAAAATATCTTTCACCTCGGGATTGATTTTCATTTGAGGAAGTTTTTTCGGTTTTCTTCTCAATTGTTCGGCCACCTGACGAAAGTGATTGCGATAAATATGCAAATCACCAAAGGTGTGAATAAATTCCCCCAGCTTCAAATCGCAAACTTGAGCCACCATCATAGTAAGAAGAGCATAAGAAGCGATATTAAATGGCACACCTAAAAAAGCATCGGCGCTTCGCTGATAAAGCTGGCAAGATAACTTTTTATCAGCGCTGACATAGAATTGGAAAAGCAGATGACAAGGGGGTGGAGCAGTCACTGTTCCCTTAATTAGACCATCGATATCCCCGACATTCCAACCGCTAACAATAATTCGCCGATCAAAAGGTTTTTCTTTGATTCTTTTTATTGCCTCAGCAATTTGATTAATTTTCTTTTTACCCTTTCCCTCCCAAGCCGTCCATTGTTTACCATAAACCGGACCTAAATTCCCCCATTTTTTAGCAAAATTCCGATCATTTTTTATCTTTTCAACAAACAACCGAAGTGCTTTTTTCCATTCGTCACTATACATCGGCAATTTTTTTGCCCGACCGGTTTTTTGCAAATAAAATTGAAAAGGCCATTCATTCCAAATATTCACTCCATTGTCAACTAAATATTTAATATTAGTATCACCTTTCAAAAACCACAACAATTCATGAATTATTCCTTTTAAAAAAACTTTCTTAGTGGTCAACAATGGAAAACCTTTTTGCAAATCAAAACGCATTTGATAGCCAAAAATACCTTTTGTTCCGACACCGGTTCGGTCCATTCGCACATTTCCCCTTTTTTTAATTTCCTCTAGCATGGTCAAATATTGTTTCATTTTGATATTGATAATTGTTTTGCGCTTTATTCTCAAACCATTAAGCAATTGAATCATTAAAAATTGATTCAAAATCTGCCCGAAGTGCTTTAGCACTCGCCTGCCTTGCTATGCAACGCATTATGGGCAGGCAACGAATACAGGCGAGTTCGGAATTCGAAATTCAAAATTGAAATTTAAAATTTAGCCTTTAAAATTTTGTCTTGCGTTTCAAACTACAAATTGCACATTAACCTCTAAAATTTATCTCAAAAATTAGTAAACTCCCTGTTAACCTCAGAGACTCAGACAATATTTTCCACTTGCCGATACAAATCACTGAATTTTCCATTATTGTCAATCACAAAATCGGCAATCTTTTTAAGCGAACCAATTTCCCGTTCCGCTTCTCGTCCGTGATCAGCAACAAATTCTTTGAAAGTTTTCTTTCGATCATCTGATTTTTCTCCTCGTTTTTTAATCCTTTTAAATCTTTTTTCAATATCCGCATCAATAAAAACCAATTTAAAGTTTTTAATTTTTTTCATAAATTTGATATCAGCTTGGCGTCGGACTCCATCAATGACAATTAAGGGATTTTTATCCTTTTTAACATCATTAAAAATAGTTTCCGAAAGAATATCATCTCCAAATTCTTGCCGGAAAATGGTTGAAATTTTTTGCAAATTTTCCCGACTTTTAAGCAAATGAAACCTATCTGCCACGTCATAAAGCGCGTCAGAAAAACGATAAACACTGGCTCCGTATTTCTTTTTCAAATATTCCGCCACGGTCCCCTTGCCCGCGCTAATTTCCCCCGCCAAACCAATAACCAATTTTTTTTTCATTTGATATTTTTAATAAGTTGCAATTTTATTTTTGGATTAAATTGCCTCAACTTGATACCCGCCATTTTTAGCATTTTCTTTGAAGCTTTAAAATTATCAAGCTGGCAATACTTGTCACAACTAAAAATCACCTCTTTGATTCCTGATTGAATAATCAACTTGGCACATTCATTACAAGGAAATAAATTGACATAAATTCGAGAACCAGTCACCATCGAATTGGCATTCATAATCGCATTAGCCTCGGCATGAACCACATAAGCATATTTTGAATCTAAAACTTTACCTTCTCGCCCCCAAGGAAGTTTATCATCACTGCAACCTCGCGGAAAGCCATTATAACCCAATCCCACTACAATATTTTTATCATTAACAATACAGGCGCCACATTGAGTGTTTGGATCTTTGGAACGGAAAGCAATCAAATCTGCCATCATCATAAAAGTTTCATCCCAAGAAAGATAGTCTTTTCTTTTTTCGTTTTTCACTATGATATAAAATACTGATTTATATAAATATTGATTTCAAATCTCAAACAATTTTTAGAATAAACGGCAATTTAATTTTTTCAGTCACAACAACCGGCTCGAACATAACCTCGATTCTTAGCCTCTTCTTCGGAAGAAAAACATACTTTGTTTTCCGGTTTTATTTTATTCGCATAAGGACAATTTGGCAAATGATATTTATTTGAGTTTTTTGATCCCACAAAAGCACATTTTTTTTCAACTTGAGAAGTAATACCATCAACTGATTGCTCAGTATTTTCAACCACCTTACCGGATCCGGCACCCATCCCTTCCAATGCTTCTCCTAAAGCTTTGATTTCCATTTTATCATTATTTTGTTCTTGAGGAGAGAGATATACTTTAACATCATCATTCTTGGCAACCTTTTCATAAGAACGACCGGCTTGAAAAGCAGCAAAAGCTACTAAACAAAAAGCCAAACCGATTAAAAATCGAGATTCATTGCGTTTCCAGAATCCCCCAATCGATTGACCATTAATAATTGACATTTTGGTTAAAAGTGATATACTGATCCTTAGTTTTTCTTAAGTTATAACTTTTTTCCCACTTTTTCAAGTTTTTCTCGAAAAAGCGGGTTTGAAACTACTATGTCACAGAAAAAATCAGGCGGAACAACAAAAAATGGACGTGATTCAATTTCCAAAAGATTAGGGGTTAAAATTTTTGGTGGCCAAAAAATTAGCAGTGGTCAAATTATTGTCAGACAAAGAGGTACCGCTTTTCGAGCCGGCAAAAATGTCAAACGAAGCAGCGATGACACTTTGATTGCCCTTAAAGACGGCGTAGTCAAATTTTCTACTCGAAAACTTCCTCGCTTTACCGGCCAGCTTAAAAAAATGAAAATTGTCAGTGTGCTCTAAACCACCAATTCAAGATCATAAAAAAATTAAAAAAATTCTTCAAAAAAACAGGATTTTCCCCTGTTTTTTGTTTCTTATCATAAAAATAACTAATCGCCAATTGGCTATAAACTTTCTACTTTGTAAATTTGCAAACCTTTACCGCCTGCAACATTATGCATAAGCAACTTTGGAAAATGAAATTTAGATATTCTTCTCTCGCTCCACAATCACTTCAATAAACTTTTTGAACAACTGATTAGGAAATAACGGTGAAGAAGTAAATTCCGGATGAAACTGACTACCCAACATAAACGGATGTTTCTTCTTTGGCAGTTCGGCAATTTCCATCAATTTTCCATCCGGTGATTGACCAGAAAAAACCAAACCGGCTTTTTTCAATCGACCAATAAATTTCGGATTAACCTCATAGCGGTGACGATGCCGTTCAACAATTGAAGTTTTCCCATAAGCAGAAAAAGCAATAGTGTCATTTTGCACAAAACAAGGATAGTCACCCAATCTCATTGTTGCCCCATAATCATGAGCTGCCATTTTCTTTTTTTGATCCGGCATAATATCAATAACTGGATTTTTAGTCTTTGGATTAATTTCAGTTGTGTTGGCGTCTTTTAAACCTAAAACATTTCGAGCAAACTCAACCACCATCAGTTGCATTCCATAGCAAAGTCCTAAATAAGGAATTTGATGTTCTCTGGCAAACTGAATAGCTTTAATTTTTCCTTCGACGCCTCGACTGCCAAAACCGCCGGGCACAATAATTCCGTCATAACCAGCCAATCGGTTGATGCTTTTAGGATCTTTTTCAAACTCTTCGGAATTGATCCAATCAATTTTTGGTTTTCTTTCAAAGAAAAACGCTGCATGCTTGATTGCTTCAATTACGGAAATATAGGCATCACTCAAAACACAATCACCGGTGCCAAAATATTTCCCTACTAATCCAATCCGAATTTCTTTTTTCGATTTCCTGATTTTATCAACCATTTTACGCCAATCTTCCAAATTGGTTTTTCTCGGATTGATGGAAAGTTTTTTTAAAATGATAGTGCTTAAATTATCCTTTTCAAAATTAAGTGGCACTTCATAAATTGAATCAACATCCGGAGCGGAAATCACATCCTTCTGGGCAACATTACATAAAAAAGCAATTTTCTCTTTACGTTTCTCGTCGATTTTCACTTCACTTCGAGCCACTATAATATCAGGATTGATTCCCGCGCTATTAAGCGCCTTGACCGCTTGTTGTGTCGGCTTGGTTTTCATTTCACCAATCTTTTCTGGATAAGGAACATAGCTAACCAAAACAAAAATCACCCTGCCGGGATGACGCAATCTTGCTTGGCGGGCCGCTTCAATAAAAAGCATATTTTCATAATCACCGGTTGTTCCACCTATTTCGGTAATAACAAATTCGGCTTTATTCTTTGTTCCAGCTTCTTCGATTGTCGAAAGCACTTCTTCGGTCACATGAGGAATAATCTGAACACATCGTCCTTCAAATTCCAGATTGCGTTCTTTGCTGATCACCTTTTGATAGACACTGCCAGTGGTCATATAGTTTGAAGCTGGCAAGGTGACATTCAAGAAACGTTCATAATTTCCCATATCTTGATCAGTCTCCAAACCACTGGATAGCACAAATACCTCTCCATGTTCTGTGGGATTCATTGTTCCAGCATCGACATTGACATAAGGATCAATTTTAATGGCTGTAACTCCGAAACCTCGCGATTGAATAATCTTCGCGATTGAAGAGGTGGTGATTCCTTTGCCAATGCCACTCATCACGCCCCCGAAAACGAAAATAAAATTTGTGTTTCCAGCTTTGGCCATAATGATTGTGTTTTTAAAAATAAAAAAATTCCTAATTTTCAGACCACTTATCCAACAAAAAATCGACCCCCTAGGCGATTTCTCAATTGAAAAATATTATTTGTTTTCCGCTTGGACAATGACTTTTAAGGTTGCTTCAATGCCATGATCCAATAGGATTTTGATTTCATACTCTCCCACATTTTTCAATGGCCCAGTTAATTTGAGATGTTTTGGATCAAGCTTAATTCCCCGTTTTTCCAACTCTTTGACAATTATTTCTTCATCGACCGAACCAAAAAGCTTGCCATCTCTTGCCTTGGCGCTGATTATCAGTTCTTCAGCAGCTATTTTTTCCGCTAAAACTTGATTCCGTTCCAATTCAAGTTCCGCTTCTTTGGCAGCTTCTTGAGCCAATTTTTCAGCTTTTTTAATCGCTCCGGTTGTCGCCGGTTCAGCCAATTTCTTAACAAACAAAAAATTTCTGGCATATCCATCAGCCACGTTTTTTATTTCCCCTGCTTTTCCCAAATTGGGAACATTTTTCAAAAGTAAAACTTTCATCTGAATAATCTATTATTTAAGCCCTCCTTGGTCAGTCTAGCAGAAATTTAAAAAACAGCAAGTAATGAAAAACAAACAACGCTCAAGTTTAAATTAGCCTTTAAAATTAAATTTAGTAGCTATTAACTCTAATTATATTTTTTATTTGCTTTTCCAAAGACACTTGCTACCGCTTGAACCGCTCTTCTATCCATCACTTTGGGAATAATATTGTTTGAAGTTGGTTTTTTAATCACCCGCGCCAAAGCCAAGGCAGCTTTCAGCTTGAGCTCATCAGTAATTAAAACAGTTTCTGTTTGAAGTGCCCCTTTGAAAATTCCCGGAAAAACTAAGGCATTGTTAATTTGATTAGGAAAATCGCTACGACCGGTAGCCATAATAAAAACACCACCTTTTTGAGCTTCTTCAGGCATAATCTCAGGAACCGGATTGGCCAAAGCAAAAACAATTGATTTTTTGTTCATTTTTTCCACATCAAACCGATTAATAATTCCCGGCGCCGAAAGCCCAACAAAAATGTCCGCTCCAACCATCCCTTCCTTGAGACTACCGGTGAATTTTTCCGGATTGGTTTTTTGAGAGATTCTGATTTTAGCAAAATTCATTTTTTCTGTTCTTCCTCGATAAATCGCTCCCACCGAATCAAACAAAATAATATTTTTCACTCCATACTTTTCCAACAGTTTGGCAGTAGCCATACCAGCCGCTCCCGCTCCGGAAATTACAATTTTCAATCTTTTGAGATCTTTTCTGGCCACCTTAGCTGCATTAATCAAGCCCGCCAAAACCACAATTGCCGTGCCATATTGATCATCATGAAAAACCGGAATATCCAATTCCTTTTTTAGCTTTTCCTTGATCACGAAACAATTGGGCGCCGAAATATCTTCAATATTAATTCCTCCGAAAGAAGGAGCGATGGCTTTGATAATTTCCACGATTTTTTCCGGATCTTGAGTATTAAGCACCACCGGCACCGCATCCACACCACCCAATTCTTTAAACAACACCGCCTTAGCTTCCATTACCGGCAATGCTGGAAGCGCCCCCAAATTACCCAAACCCAAAATCGCACTGCCATCGCTAACAATCGCCACTGATCTTTTTTTCCAAGTGTAGCGATAGACATTCTTGGGATTTTCCGCCACCGCCCGAACAACTTTGGCCACACCAGGAGTGTAGATTAACGCCAAATCTTTGAAAGTTATTTTCTTTTTGGAACGGGTAAACAATTTTCCCCCTCTACTGATCGAAAGTGGATTTTGTGTCATAAAAAATTTTAAAAATAAAAATCTGTTTATTCCCCACAGCTTTTTAATACGCCAATACTTAATAATTATAACAAAATTTTGAATTTTGACCTAAAAAAGAACCACACTGTTTTTAAAACAATGAAACACAGACGTTTCAGCATGGTTCTTTCCGGTTCTATTTTTATATCTTCTTATTTAATTTTAAGAAAAACCTACTAAACTGCTTGAAATAAATAATAAAAATGATTAGTATAACTAAGCCAAAGTTAGTTCTTTTAACAACCCAAACAAATTAAGAAAGGAAAAGAAATGAGAAACTTGCTAACAATTTTCAAAGACCATTTGGACAAAACTGGTTCAAAAAAAGGAAGAGAGGAAAACTTTCTAGGGCTAGGTAGCCAGATCAAAGAAATCGAGGAACAGGTAGAAATCATTAAAAATAATGATATTCTATCTCGTTATTTTAAAAATGCATCCTATGATAGGGAGATTGCTCAAAGAACTCTTCCGGATGGGGCAGAAGGTTGGTTCGCCATCCCGCGTTGGGAAAAAATACACGCTGATTATGAATCAGCGGTAAAAATTATCATCTTATCCATTGGTTACATGAAATTGACCAAAGACTTTTGGGATCACATTTCAACAATAGGACCATTAAGACAGAGAAGCAGAAAAGTGAAAGCATTCCATAAAATTAAACAGCAGGAAGAAAATGACATTCTGGTAGTGCCCTGTCAATTTAGTTCAAGACAAGGTCTTTCAATTGTTGAGTTTGAACTGGGAATTTTTGATATTCTCGCTATATTATTGACCCATCTTGAGAGAGAAGAGAAAAATAACTTTCTTCAAGCGTTTGCATGCGCGGGAGACAATTTTGTCAGTATTGACAAGAAATCAACCGAGAAGATTCCTCTTCTATATTCTTTCCGAAATAACACAATAAGATTAAATTCAGTCAGTTTGGGCTGGAATTGGAATAATCAAAAAATTAAGGTTCCCACTGGTTTTCTAATTTAATAACAATAGTAATAAACATAAAATCAAAAGGGTTGTTTTTGAAATAAAGCAACCCTTTTAAATTTTTTAGTTAGAGTTACAATAAGAAATATCCAGGAGAGATGGTTCATTTCGATACCAAGAGACTGCCTCTCTTAAAAGGAGAAAGTCCCAAAAAAACCATGAGTATTTGTTCGTTGGAATCGATGATTTTTCAAGAGAACTGTTTGTTGCGATTTTGCCGGATAAAACTCAACACTCCAGTGAGAAATTTCTTTCTCAAGTTATCGATGAATGCGGCTTACACCATTGAGCAAGTTTATTCAGACAACGGACTGGAATATCGAGGAATTGAGCAGAATCACGCTTTCATGAAACTTTGTAAAGAAAACAATATCGAGCAAAGATTCACCAAAGTGAAACACCCTCAGACTAACGGAAAAGCGGAAAGAGTTATCAGAACTATTATGGAGATGTGGCACAAGAAAACCGAGTTTAAAAACAGACAACACAGAAAACTTGATCTTATTCGATTTGTAAACTACTATAACACTGTTAAACCTCATGCAGGAATTAATAACCTGACACCGATGGAAAAATTGATTGAATATTTTTATCCTACAGAATTGTAAACAACGCTCTTAATTCTTACAACTAATTAAATTAATTAATTCTTACAAATCAACAATCTAAATTTCTCTGCTTAACAAAAATTTTAAACAATAAAAAAGGAGCATCACCCAAATAGGCATCGCTCCTTGTAAAAAAGTTGTCCTATTCTTCATAGGATGCAGGAGTGATTACGATCAGGGCTATTTTTTTATTGTCCTCGATATTGTTCCACTCCCTAATATTATTTGAAAAGTCATGTTTTCCTCCGAAAACGATGACTTTTACTGGTTCGTTTTCCTCAGCCATCAGTGAGATGGCCAAATTTTCCCGATCTTCAAACACAACTTGTTGATAGATCGGGTCATTTTTTAACTCATTAAAATCTTTCTGATGTTTTTCGTATACTTTCAAGAGTAAATCTAAAATTGCGTGAGTTCTTTCTCCATAGAACTCAGTTTCAGTTTTTCTAACAGAAATCTTTCCTTCACGCCGGAGCTGCTCAACACCGTCAAGCTCGAAATACTTAATCTTTTCAATTGTCAACAAGAGAAACTTTTTTCTCTTGAGTTTCCTACGAAGTTCAAAAAGCTCCTTTGTTATCTCCAAAAGATGCTTTCTTTCTTCTTGAGAAGAGTTCTTATAACGCTCAAAATCCTTCTCAAGTCCAGATATTTTTTCCTCTATCCCCGAGATATCTTTATTGACGCGAGAAATTATCAGGTCGGCTTTATCATCCTTGAATAGTTTCTCAAGGGAATCTCTAATTTTTTGCAAATTTTGGTTTCCACTTTCCCCTTCCTTATATACCGATTTTATTTCATATCTCTCCACCAAAAACTTAATAATATCTTTAATATCTCTTTGCACCTCTTCGATTTTAACAGCTTCCTCCAAACCTAAATCTTTCATGTCATGCATTTGCCGAACATGAATCAAAACTTCCTGGGCATCTTTGGTTTCATACTTCTCAACCCTTTTTGCTCCATTGATCTTTTCTGGGAAAAGATAAACAAAAATATTTGCTTTAGTGACATAACCAACCAACAAATAAATAGAAATAACAATAGCACAGACACCGGCTATAGCCATAAAAAACTTGATCTCACCAACCTTCTTCATTTTTTCCTCCTTTTTCCAACCAAACCCTTGCCGGCTTGGTTAATAGTGGTTTCCGTGGCAAGCGGCGGAATTAAATTTTCAAAGAACATTCAATTATATGACCAGCTAGTATTTCATATTTTTGCCATTTTGTCAAGCATAACTAACCAAAATTTATTAATTTATCCTTATATAAAGCAAAACACCCCAAAACTATAGGGTGGATTGTCAAAAAAATACGCTTTATTTTTCAGTCATTAGTTCATTAAAAAATTCAAAATTGATTCAAAATTTTAAATTCAAAATTTGATGTTCATTTCAAATTTCAAATTTAGTCTTTAAAATTTTTTGTCTTACAATGCACGTTACAAGTTTCACGTTACACGCTTTTCATTCTTCGATAAACTCCCAGCACCGCCACCGCCCCTTCTCCGCAAGCAGTGATAATCTGGCGAAAACCATTAGAGCCGGTGGTTATGTCTCCGGCGGCAAAAAACCCTATCACATTTGTTGATTGATCAGCATTCACTTTGATAAAACCAAACTGATCAGTTTCAATTCCCAAACCGTTGATTAAAGCCACATTGGGAGCCGAACCAATTTCAATAAACACCCCATCAGTAGCCACTTCGGTCTTGCCTTCAAATGGCCGATCCAAAATCACTGCCGAAACTTTTTCCTCACCTTTAATTTCTTTTAAATTAGTGCAACAAACTACTTCAATATTTTTTGTTGCTTTGGCTTGTTCCACATAAATTGGAGCGGCTGAAAGTTTAGCTTCTTCCCCGCGATAAAAAAGCAACACTCTTTTGGCAAAACCAGACAAAATCATCGCCGCCATAAAAGCCGAATTTCCTCCACCAACAATCACCACTGTTTTGTCTTTAAAAAATGGACCGTCGCAAGTAGCGCAATAAGAAACCCCTTTTCCAACAAATTCTTTTTCTCCGGGAATATTCAATTTCCGCGCTGAAGTGCCGATGGAATAAATAATGTTTCTAGCTTGATAAGTTTGATTATCCGCCAGAATGTCAAAACCCCTGTCTGTTTTTTTTATTGACTTAATTTCAGTTTGGATAATTTCACCGCCCAAAGCTCTAACATGACCGGCCATTTTTTGCGCCAGTTCAAAACCGGTAATTGATTCAAAGCCCGGATAATTTTCAATCTTATGAATTTCATTCAAATAACCGCCCACTTCGGCTCCCAAAACCAAATGATCAATTTTATAACGAGAAGCATAAATTGAAGCCGTCAATCCAGCCGGTCCAGCGCCAAGAATGATAAGATCTTTTATTTTGCTATTTTCCATTAATATCAATTTAGATTTAGAATTAAAATCTCAAAAAAATTTAAAAAATATCTTGCTATCCATTTATTAGAACAGCTTACTAATCTCTTCTTTAAGCGACTCCTTTGATTGGACCCCGGTCAATCGTTTTACTTCTCTGCCTCCCTTGAAAAAAATCAAAGTCGGAATTGACATTACTCCATATTTTTGAGCAATAACCGGATTATCATCAACATTAAGTTTTCCAATCTTGGCTTTGCCTTGCATCGAAACAGCAAAATCTTCAACAATTGGCCCCATCATTTGACATGGCCCGCACCAAGGAGCCCAAAAATCAACCATTACCGGCTGATCGGTTTTAAGCTCTGATTCAAAATTATCATCTTTGAATTCAACAACCATATTTTTAATTTTAAAAATTAATTCACTAAGAAATTACTAAATTTTAATAATTTGAAATTTATTTAAAATTCAAAATTGGAAATTTAAAATCATTTTACGCTCCCTAACTCTTCTTAATACTCCTATCTTCCTCCTCTTCTTTCTCTCTGTCGAAAATCATCAATCGCCTTGGCTAAATCGGCTTCGTTGAAATCTGGAAATAATTTCTCTGAAAAAAAGTATTGACTGTTTTGAGTTTGCCACATCAAAAAACCGGCACTATTGTGCGGATCACCCTGCACTCCGGCACGAATTACTAAATCTACAACCGGCAATTCACCAGACAACAAGTGTTGTTGAAAAAATTCCGCCGAAAGTTTAAACTGTTCTTTTTTTTCAGAAATTTTCCGAACAATTTTCGCCACCGCCGACAAAACATCATCATCTCCGTTATAAGCCAACATAAAGTTCAAAAAATTATTGGAATGATGTTTAGTCTTTTCAATTCCTTCTTTTAAAATTTTTTTCAAACTGGTTGGAAACTGCTCTTCCCAACGACCTAAAATCCTAATGCGAGTTTTATTTTCAAAAATATCTCGACTGGCAATCAATTTTTTAAAATAACGTTCATAAATTCCCAAAAGCGCCCTTTTTTCCTCCAATGGCCGTTTGGTTAGATTGTCAACCGATGAGCCCCAAAAGGTTAGATTTTCCACTCCCATCTTCAAAGCCGCCCGAGAAAGTTCCTCAATGCGTTTGGCTCCTTCTTCGTGACCTTCCCAAGGTTTCATTCCTTGATTTTTGGCCCAACGGCGATTGCCATCGGGAATAATGGCAACATGAATACCTGGTTTTTTAGTTTCTTGAAAGGACATAAAAATGATAAATTATAAATTTAGAATTTTAAATTTCAAAAAATCATAATTTCTTAATTTTTTAACATTGGAAATTAAATTATTTTAAATTCATTTAAAATTTAAAAATTCTTAATCAAAAATTTAAAATTAACTTTTAATAATCTCTTCTCCCTACATATTCCGCTAACGAAATAAAGAAATCCTTTGCTTCCTTATTTTTGAAATCAATCTTTTCCAACTGTGCCACTGCTCGATCGGTTAAATCGGCGATTAATTGATTGCAATAAGCCAAAGCGCCCGAATCGGTAACCGCCCGACGAAACTCTTCGATTTCTTTTTTCTTGATATTCTTTTTCCCTAAAAGTTTCTTAACCACCAAAGCTGAAGATCCTCCGGCTTTAAGCGTTTTAAAAACCAATAATGTTTGCTTGCCTTCTATTATATCCGACCCCACATCTTTGCCAAGTTTTTGTTCATCGGCAAAAATTCCCAAAATATCATCTCGAATCTGAAAAGCAATTCCCAAGTCGAGTGAATATTGAGAAAAAGCCTGAAGAATCTTTTGATCTTCACTTTGAGCTAAAACCATTCCTAAGTGAATTGGTCCTTCAAAAGTATAGCGCGCCGTTTTTCCTTCGTACATTCTCATTATTTCATTTTCAGTGGTTTTGCCACGCATTTGCATAACCACATCCAACATTTCACCGGGAATGGTTCGATAGACAATTTGTTGAATCTTGTTTAATGCTTTAATAATCGTTTCGGCAGGAAAAGCTGAATTAAACATTATTTCATTAGCCATGCTGTAAGCTACATCTCCCACCACAATTGCCATCGAGTTGCCGAAATGACACAAATCTTCCTTGCTTACCGCAAATCGCGCCTTCTTTCGATAGCTTTCATGGACAGTGTCAACTCCATGCCTACTTTTGTCTCGATCAATCACATCATCATGAATCAGTAAAAAACTATGAACCAATTCAACTGACATCGAAGCTTCAATAATTGCCTTTTCATTTTCGCCACCTAGCGCCAAATAAGCATAATAAACCACTGCTGGACGAATTCTCTTTCCCCCACTTAAAGTAAATTCTTCAATTGAACGAACCGCCGCCAAAGAAAGTGGATCGATTTTATCCGCTTGTTTTTTCTTTTTTTCAAAATATTTCGTCAAACTCCGATCTACTTTTTGCTTGTAGTTTCTTAAATAAATCTTTGCTCGCTCTTTGTGATTTTCGTTCAAAATAAAAAGATTAAATTGATTATGAATAATAAATAGTTGATTGCAAATTAACAACCTAAAAAGCTACAGGATTCAAAATTGATTCGAAACCTGCCCGAAGTGCTTTCGCACAGTGAAGCAGGCGGGTTTAAAATTCAAAATTTAGAATTGTTACCCATAAATCATTCATGGTACCATCAATGGAAATCCCAATCTCCTGGGCTGGTCAGCCTTTGACTGAGAATTTTTATTTAATGTTTATCTGTATGTACCACCAAGGGGAATCGAACCCCTGTTACCAGGATGAGAACCTGGCGTCCTAGCCGCTAGACGATGGTGGCACTTGAATCGATTTTAGCCAAAAAAACCTTTTTGGTCAATGTTTTTTTGCTTGTAACGATATGCAAAAACAATAATTAACAAAGCTAGTATGAATTCTATTCCCAACCAAATAATTTTTTCATTTCGATCTTGAGTGAAAAACACAATTGTTAAAAACATCAACAACAAAAAACCAAGATAGCAAGCCAAAATCAACCAATTGGAAAAACCCAATTTTTTAAGAATAAAATGAAAATGACGATCCTCTCTTTCACCTAAAAAAATCGGTCGCCCATCGATTTTACGAGTAACAATCACTGCCAAAAAATCAACTAAAGGGAGAGTCATGGCGATCATAGCGGTGGCAATTTTCGTTCCAGAAAGAATAGCCAAAACAGCAATCATAAATCCAAAAAAATAACTTCCACTACTGCCAGCAATAATCTTGGCGGGAGGAAAGTTTAAAATCCAAAAACCAGCTACACTTCCAACTAAAATTAAAGCTAGAATCGCCAGTGCCGGTTGGTTAACATGCGGATATAAACTAATCCAAAAAATCGAAAGCGCGCCAATCAAAGTTATTCCTCCTGCCAAACCATCCAATCCATCCGCCCAATTAACCGCATTAATGCACACAATAATCCAAAGAACAGAAAGCAATGCTCCCAAAGGAAAAATTATTATTCCGGCCAATTGCCATTTCCAAAAACTAAAATCAATTATTCCACCTAATGGATTAGAGATATATTCAATTTGAAAACCGGAAAATACCAAGAATAAAGCTAAAACCAATTGAAACACTAGTTGCAATTTCCATGAAAACTTTTTGAAATCATCAAATACTCCAAAAATCAAAATTGCTAAAGATCCAAAAATTAATGCCTGTATAGAATTGGTTAAAACTAACTCCTTGTTGTTTAAGGCCGATAAACAAAAAACAAAAATTACCACTGACCCTCCCAATCTTTTTAATTCAGTTGATTTATTTTTAAAAACAAAAATTGAAAGCAAAAAATTCAATCCCAAACTTAACAACAAAGCAGTAAAAAAATAACCAACATAAGTCATAGCAGTAGTTAATGATTTTTATTTCCTGATTTTTTCCGTTACCCAAAATTCACCAAAATATTTTCCCAACATAATTCTAGTTTGAGAATCAACGGCTGGCATTGATCCTAAAGTTGGAGCGATAATCGGCGCTAAAAACCATTGAAAAAACATATACAAATACTTTTTCTTGCCATATTTTTGAGGCCGAGGTGGCATTAAAAGAAAACTCAAAAACATCGAAACCACTAGGCCAATCATTGCCAAAGACATCAACAATCTGGTAATCATCGGTAGGTTATGAGCCAGAACTGATTCATTAAAACGTTCTCCTCCCAAAATCAACGGCAACCAGCCAAGAAAAGCCAAGATAAACGAAGTGGTAGCCCAACTATGATGACCTTCGAGCATTGTAAATAAATGTTTGATTTTGCAACCCCAACCAATTTTTTTATTGTTCAGAAAAGCTCTGGCCAAAAGCGGAAAATTTTCAATGCCATATGCCCAACGTCTTTTTTGTTTATATTGATTGACAATGGTTCTCCAATAATTTTGACCCAAAACTGCATCCAACGAAACCGGCAAATAAATCGGCTTAACTTCATAGTCGCCATCAAAAAAAGTATAACCCTTCCAAAAAATAACTGAATCTTCGGAAATCACATTGACCGGCCAATAACCAACATCAACAATGGTTTTAAACGGTTCGCTGTGAGAAGAAAAAGTCACCATATGATCGGGGCGCATCGCTTCGACCATATGCCAAAATGAAGAACCAGTGACAATCACTCTTACCGGCGCAATAGTATCCCAAAGATTGTTGTGATACATCGGCAACGGCTGATAAGCTCGTTGCAATCTCTTTGGGTCAGTAATAAACGCATAAGTCAACGCCGCCAAATATTGAGGATGAAGCTGAGTATCGCAATCTAAATTTGAGAGCAAAACATTTTCCAGTGGAATTTTTTTTGCTTCCAGAAACTTTTTTAGTTCTTTGGCCGCATAAGTAGTATTGGATGCTTTGCACTTCATTTCTCCCGGTTGCACTTGATGAACGGTTGAAATAAAAGCAAAAAATTTGTCACCAAACTTTTCCCGTAAAATTTTCTCTTTAATTTTCCGTTTTTCCGGATCCTCCCTTTCCTCCATTGCCAAAAGAATGATAATTTTATCTTTGGGATAATTAGACTTAAACACCGCTTCAATTGCTGGTGCAATAATCTCCGCCCCTTCGGTAGCATTCGGCAACATTATTGCATGATAAACTTCTTTCCAATCAATAAATTTATCCCTGTTTTTCAAATCTTCTTTGGCAATTTCCAAAAAATCTCGCCGTTCGATTATCTTTTGTTTAATATCCTTTCTTACTTTCGCCGATTTTGAATTCAACCGCTCTTTGGTCAAATCCTTAATTTCTTTTTCAATTTCACTAACTAAACTCTTTCCCTGATAAATTCTTTCTAAACGATAACGCCAGTCGATTTTTTTCCAACGTTTAAGTTTTCGATAAGCCAAAATAGAAAAAATAGAGATATAAATAGTCCTGAAAATCCAATAAAGATCGAAAAGCAAAATAAAAATTGCCACATAAGTTGGCAAAAACCAAGAAAAAACAAACATCCCCAAAATTGTTGCCCAAGTCAGAGCTCCAGGTAAAATTTCAAAAAATCGTTGCCGGCGATGTTCTTTTGGATCGGTTTCCTTGGGATCCGGATAATTCCAACCATCTTTCCCTTGGTTTAACTTTTTGGCATTTTCTAAATAATTATTTGACATATGTATGATTGTTAACTTCACTTTTCACGTCTTAAGTTACAGATTGCAGGTTTCAAGTTTTGTTTTGTTGTTCTGAATCTGATTCAGAATCTTGCTTTTTGACTTTCCTAGATTCCCGTCTAGACGGAAATGACAAATAAAAATTCTGCGCTTTATTATTTAATCATTAAACCACTGGAACATTAAGTATTGATTCGAAACCTGACCGAAATGCTTTTGCATAAAGTAAGCAGGCGGTTTCAAACTTTTAAATTCAAAATGGAAATTTGATATTCATTTCAAATTTAAAATTTAGCCTTTAAAATTTATCTCGGTGGCTAGTGACTTCACAAATTTCTTTTCAATCTCCATTCTCAACCTTTCAATCAATTCATAATAAAAGCATAAATTGTGAATTGAAGCAAACCTTTGAGCCAATGAATCGCCAATAGAAAATAAATGATGCAAATAAGCTAAATTGTGATTTTGACAAAAATAACAGCGACAACCAGTATCCAGAGAACTCAAGTCTTCTCGAAATCGCTTATTTGAAATATTAATCGCCTGATAAAATTCTCCCTTTTCATCTAATTTGGCTTTCTTTCGATTAAACACAAACAATCTGCCATGTCGGCCCTCTCGAGTTGGAATTACACAATCAAACATATCGATTCCAGCCCGAACCGCTCGCACTAGTTCTTCCGGCCGACCCAAACCCATTAAGTATCGAGGCTTATTTTCCGGTAAAAATGGCCGAGTCCATTCAATTATCTTTTGCAATTTTTCTCTTGGTTCCCCTACAGCCACTCCACCAATCGCAAAACCATCCCAATCCATTGCACTCAATTCTCTGGCGCTTTTTTCTCTAAGATCTTGATAAATTCCACCCTGAATAATGCAAAAAATCAATGGTCGACCAACTTTATCTTTTAAATTATTTTCCTTAATTTTTCTATCAAAATAATTTCGACAACGTCGCGCCCAATCAGTGGTTCTTTTAACAGCTTTTTCCATTTCAGTATAACTAGCCGGATAAGGCGGACATTCATCCAAACACATAATAATATTGGAACCGAGGGTAAGTTGAATATCAATTGATTTTTCCGGACTCATAAAATATTCTTTTCCAGTTGTTGGATCGGTAAATCGCACTCCTTTTTCGGAAATTTTAATTTTCGATTGACCAAATCTTTTTAACGATCTGGCTCCCAAAGAAAATACTTGAAATCCCCCACTATCAGTTAAAGTCAGCCCTGGCCAGTTCATTAAACGACTCAACCCACCCGCCCTAGCAATAAACTTTTCTCCAGGCTTAAGCCAAAGATGATAAGTATTTCCCAAAACAACTTCATAACCAATATTTAAAACTTCCAAAGCGGAAATTCCTTTCACAGCTCCTCGAGTAGCAATCGGCATAAAAAAGGGAGTTTTTGCCACTCCCTTGCCAATTTTCAATCTCCCCACTCGAGCCAAACCAGCTTGTTTGGTTATTGAAAAATTACCTGCCATATAAATCAATAATCCTCAATTGAGTTAGTACTAACTTTGTCAATAAGTAAAGAAAATTCTTTTTCGGTAAATTTATCTGTGGCCGAAATTTCAACCGTATTAATTAGAACAATATTTGACTCCCTACCATTAGTCAACTGGTTTTCAGAAGGCACTAGTCCAATTTGAAATTTAGAAAAAATCGGATCAAGAAAAAATCCGGCTCCGGCAGGAACTTCTTCAATTTTCCAAATCGCCTGATTGGTTCTTTCATTAAAAGTAATTTCTCCGATGCTTGCTTCAAAATTATTTTTCCAAATCACACCAGAAGGCAAATTGATTTTCACTAAAGCATTTTTGAGCGCATTGAATTTGTTGGTCATTACAATCCGCATTGTAAATACTGTCTCTTTGCCAACCTCCAAAGGAAGCGGACCACTACCAGCCATCTCTCCATCATTATAAGCACCTTTAACTTGAGCATTTAATTCTGAAGCGATTTTCACAAGGCCTTCTTCTGATTTAATTCTTTTATTTTCAAAAACCGGAGAATTGACATCCAAACTTTCAATTTCTGCTTCAAATCTAACGGTTTGGTTCGTCTCGGCCAAAGAAGCAGGAATAAAATCTTTCCGAATAGTAAAGCTATAACTAATTTGGGCTTCTTCATCGGGACCTAACGCCTTGAGCTTTTCAAAATCAGAAGCTTTCCAAACAATTTCATCATTTTGGCTATCATAAAAACCGGAACCACTTAAGACTATCCCTTTTTTATCAACCATCGCTCCGGAAAGTTTCTCCTTAAGAATCAAATCTCTCAACCACTGGCTGGTATTGTTTTTAAATTTAATAACAACCCTCACTGTCTCACCTGCTTTAAATATATTATTTTCGGTTCCACCAGAAAAAATATGAACAATATCCATTCGGCTAGCAATCATTTTCATTGTTATTTCAGCTTGATTAAGTTTTTTTTCTGTCGTCTCTGTCTCTTCTTCGGAATAATCAATTACTTCCGCCCTAATTTTTTTAGTTGATCCCGGATTGCCACTTAAAAAACCCCTGAATTCAATCACTTTATCTTTGCCCGGTTCAAGATTGGAAACCAACCAAAAATTTCCCTCGCCATCTTGGCTTTGATCGTTGTCACTCTTTAAATAACTGAATCCTTCGGGAAAAATTAATTTTAAACCAAGCCGACTGAATGTTTCTTTCCCTCCATTCTTTATAATGATTTTGTTTTCAATTATATCCCCTTGAGCCACTTCATTGGCTCCGAAAATATCAATACTAATTACTGATGATTGAACATTTAATACCAGCTGATTGTCTTTGCGAAATATGCTGTCGATTCTTTCGGGACGATATTCAACCGAAGCTTTAATCGGAAAAGATTCATTTTTTATTCCAAAGACATCAAAAACCAGTTCACCGCTCAGTGATCCTTTCTTCTTTATTTTTCCCAAATCAATTTTCAACATTCGCTGACTTTCTCTTTTTACTGACGACGAAGAAAAATTCTCATCCCTTGGTTTTAGTTGATCAGGATATTCAACTTTTAAAACCGCTCCTTCCAAGGCCAACCGATTGTTGTTGTTGACCGTTATCTTGTATTTCTGAACCGTGCCACTTTGAACATTCTCTGCTCCTTCAATCGAAATTGAAACCCGATCTTGATCGAAAACTCCAAATTGAAACTTCATTAAAAGGAAAACCACAATAGAAATGAAAACCACTAAACCCAAAGCTATCAAGCCACTTCCCAAAACCTTGTTTTTTTGAAATTTTTTATTCTGCGATATTTCCGTTACATCTTCTTGATCATCGATTTCGTTCCAACTTTCGGTAGCTAGTCGATGATTAGTTGTTGGGTCGAAATAGTCATTTCCCACATCTCTTTTAAAATCACCTCTTTCACGATAAACTTTATTGTATAAATCTCTTAATTTTGACATGGTTCAAAGATTAGATATTATTTCCAGTTTTTCATTGCTTATCTTTAAAATTATTCACCAACAATCAACCAGTCAAAACTTAAATTTCTAAATCAATTAAAAAATCCATTTTTTTGTTAGTTTTTTATTTGAAAAACTGACTTCATTCCGACTTTATTCTAGGTTGATTCGGTCAAATTGTCAAACCAACAAAACTTCAAAATCAATCCGATATTAATCAATTGAGTAGCCACTCGCAACCAAAAATCAAAAAATACTTTTTTGTTTTCGTCTCACTTTTAAAAAATAACTTGAAAATGACCTTAGTCGGTTTTTATCATAATTATTTTTTTGGTATTGGATCAAAACCACCCTTGTTCCAAGGATGACAACGCAAAATTCGCTTCAAACCAAGCCACCCGCCCTTGACCAAACCAAACCTCTCAATTGCTTCAAAAGTATACTGACTGCAAGTTGGATGAAATCGACAAATCCGTTCGCTATAAAGAAAAGACAGCCAGCCGGTATCCAAAGATAAATTCTTTTGATAAAAAATAATCAATCGCAAAACCATTTTTTTAAGCATCTTGGTAAAATTATAATTTATGCTATAATGAACTTCATCATGATATTTTAGACAAAAAATGAAAATAATAAAATACAAAAATCTCACTTGGATTGATATTGAAAATCCAACCACCCGGGAAGTCCTTGGTTTAAAGGAAAAGTTTAACCTGCATCCACTGGTGGTCGATGAACTTACTTCACCATCACAACGCCCTCGAGCCGAAGAATTTGATACTTGTCTTTATATTGTTTTTCACACTCCACTTTTTAACAAGACCAAAAGACTGACTTATCCAGGTGAATTAGATATCTTGATTACCGCTGATCATCTCATTACCATCCATCAAGGAGAAAACATCCCTTTAAAGAGTATCATGAAAATGATTGAAGAAGATGAATTAGCCAAAGAAAAAGCCTTTTCGGGCACAGTGGGGATTTTGTTTTATTTCGTAATGGAAAAACTAATTTCTTCTTGTTTGCCAAAAATTGATCATATCAATGAGAAAGTTGACTTTGTAGAAAATGAAATTTTTAAAGGCAATGAAAAAGAAATGGTCAAAGAACTTTCTTTTGTCAAAAGAGATATCCTAGCCTTTCGTCGAATTCTTAAACCGCAACGCAGCATTTTCGAGTCATTGATTCAGAAAAAATACCGCTTTCTGGAAGACAATCTCAATGATTACTTTCAAGATTTGATCGGCACCAATATCAGGGTCTGGAACACTTTGGAAAACACTAAAGAAGTTGTTGAATCGTTGGAAGAGACGAACAATTCTTTGCTTTCCTATAAAATCAATGAGGCAATGAGATTTCTCACTGCCATTTCACTTATCACCTTTACACTCTCAGTCACAGTTGGTATTTTTGGTATGGCTCCCATTGAATCTTTTGATTGGGCTAAAGATCAAAACACTTTTTGGTTGGTTTTGATTTTTATGAATGCAATCACCATCGGCTTTCTCTCTTTCTTTAAAAAGAAACGCTGGCTCTAAAACTGTTGCCAATTATTTCGAATCAATTGTCTATAAACCTCCAAAGTAGCTTCTGCCATTTTACGCCAACTGAATAGGTTGGCTTTTTCTTTGATAGCTTCTTGGTTTGGTATTGGCAATAAGAAACCACTAACTATTTTTTTTGCCATATCAGTCACATCTTCCGGATTAAAATAGCCCGCCAGTTCTCCAAGAATTTCCGGCATTGAAGTTCGGTTAGAAGAAATTACTTTACTGCCATAAAAAAGAGCTTCGAGCGGTGGAAGTCCAAAGCCTTCATAAAGTGAAGGAAAAACAAAAAGAGCTGTCTCTCGATAAAGCACTTTCAGCTCATCATCAGAGACAAATCCAGGAAAAATAATTTTTTTAATTGCTCGTTCTTTAACTTCAGCTTTAATCTGTCGATAAAAATAATCTTCCCCGCCAACCAACACCAAGCTCAACTCCGGCTGATTTTTTTGGACTATTTGAAAAGCGTCACAAAGCCGACTCAAGTTTTTATGAGGATAAGCATTGCCGGCATAAAGAATAAATGGTTTGGAAATACCATATTTTTTTAATACTTCGGCGCCATTATTAATTATCGGCCGACTGTTCAAAGTCGCTCCCTCATAAATCACTTTAATCTGCTGTTCCTTCGCACCTAGTTTGGTTATCAAGTCATTTTTAGTATATCGAGAAACAGTAATTATTTTATTCGCCCTTTTAACTGCCAAAAAAATCACCAATCGATAAGCAAGCAACTTGAAAAAATAAATCGCTTTCATCCGAGTGGTGTTTTTGAAAGTTGGATAGTGAATCAAAATCAAATCGTGGATGGTGACTATAAAATTTTTTGGATAAAGAAATGGAACATTAAAATGACAAAAATGAACCAGATCGAGCCGATACTTTAAAAGCAAAAACGGAAAAATCAACTGCTCAGAAAAAGAATACCAAGGAAAATCAGCTAATACTTTTTTGAAATTTTCTCTTTTAGGCTGATAACAGTCAAAATTGGCTCGTCGAAGAAACACAAAATATTCTGACTCATTATCAGCAATAATTTCCAGCTCCTCCACTAATTTTTGAGTGTATCTCCCCAGCCCTTTGTTTTCCGGCCCGAAAAACCGGGCGTCAATTCCAATTCTTGACATTTAAGATGTTAATGATATTGATTTAATTGACAATTGACTTATCATATAAACTCAATCTCAATTGATAAAAAACTTGTTTCGTAATAAATTACTTACCTTATTAGATCGTTTAGACTGAAAAAATTATAACACTAGCGAAAGATAAATGACAGCGATTATTGTCTGGTATCTATTATTTTTAGTTTTGTCCTTTTCCTTTTGGCCTTTAGGTAAAATATTATTTGCTAATTTTATTGATTTCGGCTATCCGCTTTATCGCATCATGGCTTTGCTCTTGAGCTCACTTTTGACTTGGATTTTTGTCGCTACACAACTGGTCGATTTTTCTCGGGGAACCTGCTGGCTAGTTATTGGCATATTAATGGGAATCAATTTTCTGATTCTCTTTTGGAAAAAAATAACCTTCAGCCGAAACTTCATTAAAAAGGCCTTCCTTTATGAGCTTCTTTTCCTCTTATTTTTCTCCTTATTCACCTTTTATCGAAGTTATAACAGTGAATTGAACGACATCGAAAAACCGATGGATATGGGATTATTAATGTCAATTATCGTTGGGGAAAAAATTCCACCCAATGATCCGTGGCTAGCGGAAAAACCGGTCAGCTATTATTATTTTGGCCACGCCACCACAGCAATGTTAACCAAACTCACCAACATTCCGGCTGAGACAACTTTTAATTTAATGGTCGTTTCCGTTTATACGCTTTATACGCTGACAATTTTCAGTTTGGTTTTTAATTTGACCAATAGTTACTTTTGGTCGATTGTCGGAATAACCATTAGCTCTTTTTCCGGCAATCTTGCTCATCTTTTTTCCTTTTTCGGATTTTATGGTGATGCTTTTTTTTGGTGGGCTACACCAACTAGAATTATTCCTTATACCATAAACGAGTTTCCACTTTATAGTTTTCTCTTGGGCGACCTCCACGCTCATTACCTTGATTTGCCTTTTACTTTATTGGCCATCGGTTTAATTTTTTCTTTTTTTCAAAAACCGTCTTTGTTGAAAACAATTATTCTCGGATTAGATTTAGCAGCTATTTTTATGACCAACAGCTGGGACTATCTAATTTATCTTCCTTTATTTTTTTTGGTAGCCTTTGTCACCGCCCCTCAAAAAATTTCAATGCTTAAATCCCTTCGACCCGCTCTTACTACCTTACTAATCAGTTTGCCTTTTATCTGGTTTTTTCTTTCTTCTTTTGAGAACGGCTCGGAAGGTTTCAAATTAGTGACTATTGAGAAAACCAAAATCGAACAATTTTTCATCCTCTATGCCCCCCATCTGCTAACAATCAGCTTCTTTATTATCATCAAACAAGGAATAACTGCCAAACGATTGGCGCTATATCTAACCCTTCAAGCTTTGTCAATTTGGATTGCCATATTTCTTAACTTAACAATTTGGCCCATTATACTTTTTTTCTTCTTGACCCTTGGTTTACTAATTTTCAAAAAACCCGTTTCATCCTTAACAACAGACAACCGCTCAATAACTTTTTTTGTCCTGCTTATCGCCCTGACATCTTTGGCAATCATTTTGTTTTGTGAATTTTTCTATCTCAAAGATATCTACTCTTGGCAGTGGCAAAGAGCCAATACCGTTTTCAAGTTTCATTATCAATTTTGGCTACTTTCCTGTTTGTGGATTCCCTTTTTTGCCCAAAAAATAAGTCAAAAAAGAAGCTTTATTGGTTCCAAAATTTTTTTGATTTTATTCTTTTTTGTTTTAGCAGTAAATTCGACCTATATTTATTGGGGCGTCAAACAATCCATTGAAGATTTTTCTAAAAAACCGACTTTAAACGGGATAAAGTTCCTCGAGAATCATTCTCCTATGGAATATTTGGCCGTTAAGTGGATTAGAAAAAATATTAAAGGTCAAAAAATAATTGCCCAAAAACCCGGTCAGTCATACACTCAAGATTCTTTTATTAGCACTTTTACCGGCCAACTAGCCCCAATCGGTTGGCTTGACCATGAATATGGTTGGCGAGGCACCAAAAAATTAGCTTCGCTGATGGAAAGAAGAACCGACCTTGAAAATTTATACCAAACGCAAGATCCGCTAATTGCCCGAGAAATAATCAAGAAATATCGAATTGACTATATTTATTTAGGCAATCAAGAAAAATCGGCCTATAAATTTGATTCGACTTCCGCTATTTATGGCTTGGGAAAGTTGGTTTTCAGCCAAGGACCGATTGAAATAATTAAAGTAGAAAACTAACCAGCCGATGGCTCTAACAAAGTTTCCAAAGCTAAACGAATTTCATCCGGTCGAAAGGCATCAATTAATACTGCTTTAGTTTGTAGGTTTTCCGCTAAAGACGTATTATTTGAAGCAATCACCGGAACATCCAAAATCAACGCCTCAATAGGCGGATAACCATAGCCTTCAAAAAAAGAAGGATAAACAAAAACCTTCGCTGATCGATAAATCATTTTTCGATCGTCATCTTTGATATAACCAACCAAAAAAATATTTTCTCTAAAAGCGCTCTCTTTGATCAGCGTAGCCAATTCCTCATTCAACCACCGATTGCCTCCAACTAACACCAAGTTTAAGTCAACAAATCGCTGATTGCTCATCTTCAATTCTTCAAAAGCCAGCACCACTGAAACAATATTTTTTCTGGGTTCCAAATTTCCCAAAAAAAGAATAAACCTCTCCGGCAAACCATAAGTGTCCCGAACAAATTTTGCAGCTTCCAAATCTTCCTCATTATCTTCTGAAATTTTTTTCAAACCAAACCGAATCAATGAGTTAATTTTTTTCTTTTTGGCCACACTGATTTTTTCCGGATTGATTTGATAAAAATTGACTAGGTCTTCTTTGGTACTTTCCGAAACTGCAATCAATTCATCGCATTGTCGGCAAATCCGACGGGGATTGACCAGAAAATGCCAAAGTCTCATTTTAAATGAGAAAAAACGTTCAAAATACTCAAAAGAAAGATCGTGAATCGTCAAAACGTTTTTGTTTTTCTTGCTCAGAGCGCAAAAGTTGATATTAGGCATAAAAAAAATGTCCACCGTTCCGGTGAAAAAATCCATTTTGGGCCAGTTAAAAAGAAAAAAACAAAGATTGAGCAATTTATTCGGAATTCGCCAAATTTTCAATTTAACATTGGGTTTTTTCTTGAGCCAAGAAAGATTTTCCAAATTTTTTCCGCCAAAAGAACTGGCAAAAACCACAAACTCATCGAGTGGATTCTCGTTGATCATTTCTTTGAGGGTATAAGTTGCGTATTTTCCCACTCCCGAAAGTTTGTCATCCAAAAGACAACGTCCATCAAAACCAATTTTCATTTTTTATTCAGTTCGTTAACTATTGATTGTCAGCTTTAAAATATTTTTTTAACAATACTGCCACTACTCCAAAAAAAACACCAAAAATTCCGACTGCCAAGCCGATCAAGCCAAATGGGATCTTTTTTTGTTCAATAATTTTTTCACCAAAAAAAATTACCGATTGATTGGCTGTTTGTCCTTCAATTTTTGACAATCGCTCCAATAAAGTCACTTTAACTATCTCGGTTCCTTTTTCCAATACCAATTTTTCTGGATAAGAAATTCGGATCCGAAGATAATTAGCTGCTACTTTTTCAGCTTTAATTTTCAGTTTGGCTTCTTGTTGTTTGCCAATTTTTGTTCCCTCAATTATTTTCAATTTCATCTCTTTTGACAAAGCCCATTTGGCAACCGTATCGGCAATTTTTTCATCAGCTAGTAGTTGATAATATCCATCATAACGAAAATCTCCGGTTTCTTGTTGTTGCAACCGACCAATATCCAATGGCAAGTAAGCTTCAAAAGTTCTCGGATAAAAAATCACCGCCAGAGCGCCGATTAGCAAACAAAAGCCAAAAACCGACCAAAAAGTCTTCCGCCCTCTCTTGAGAATTTCCCAATATTCTCGAAGTTCCATATTTTTAAATAATTTTAAATTCTAAATTTGAATTGAATCTGAAATTTATTAGCAACTCGATAGCTAATAGCTCGGAACTGATAATCGATAACTTTCTTTTATAAACTACTTGCCAACCCATTGCCTTTTAATCATTAAAAATTGGAAATTCAAAATTGGAAATTGTTCTACTCCTATCTCATCATCGCTTGAACAATCAGCTCTGTCGCTTCTTCTTCAGACAAACCTCGAGTCATTAAAGTCTCCAATTCTTTTTGATTGATTTTTCCCACTGAAGCTTCGTGAGTGACTCTGGCTGTTTCATTTTCAACCATAACAATCGGCACCGCCTTGGCAGTTGAGCCTTGTCCAATTACTACTTCCTGACAATCAATATGTCCCAACGCGCCGGCTCCTTTGGCATGAGTTTCTCCTTGCATAAAAACCTTACCCCCATTTTTGGCCGCTGATCGCATCTTAATCAAACTGCGACTATCCTTGCCTAAAAGAAAAACCTTATCGGTGATGCTGACGATATCCTTAGCGCTCTTGCCCAAAACTTTGGTTTGAATTTCACTACTTGCTCCATCGGCCAACTCAACCTCCAAGCTGATTTCCGTGTTGCCAACTGTTCCTTTGACCAAATTGAACTCACTTTGGAAAACTCCGCCTTCAGCGACTTGAACTTTTAACAGTGGAAAAACACTCGTCCCTGAATGTTCGCCATGATAATGATACTCAAGATAATTGAGTTTTGCTCCTTTTTTAATTTCAAAAAGTCCGTTCATTTCATGACGGTTAGCCTTGGCGACAGGAAAACTGCAATGGGAAATTAAATTTATTTCCGCCCCTTCTTCAAGAATAATTTTCGGCTCAACAAACTGCTCGGCTTTTGCTTGACTAAGACCAAAACAAAAAAATAACGGCTCTTTGATTTTGACCCCCTTGCCAACTGTCATTTTCAATTCCACTAATTTTCCTCGCTGAGCGCCTTTCATAGCAATTCCTTTGGGCACAGCCTTTTCAACAATCGTATTGCCTTCAACCAAAAGTAGTCCTTTTTTAGTTTCAAACTCCTTTGCGATTCCACAAATTTTGATCGAAGATAAAAAAATATTTTTCATTATTGATAAATTACCGAATTATAAAAATTTATTAGCATCTAACAGCCTGGAAACCAGTGATTAATTAATTATTAAACTTAGTAACTGGTAATTAGTTATTTGTTCTCCCCTTTCTTCCCAGCAAACATCGTTCTTGCCGTCCTTCTCGCTGACAATAGTTCCTCATCACCGCTCGAAATCTTCCGCTGGCAATTGTTTTTCCTTTTTCAATCAAAGTGGCCACGTCCGCCACCAATCCCGCCTCTTCTCGATGAGTGATTAACAAAATTGTCACACCAAGCTCTCTCCTTATTTTTAGCAACAGATCATAAAACTCGTTATAAACAATAATATCCAGCGAAGCATCTGGCTCATCCAAAATCATCAATTTTGGTTTCATTACAATTAAAGAAGCCAGTTCAATTCTTTTTCGCTCTCCGCCGCTCAAACTTTGATCGATTTTTCTGGTTAGAATCGACTCCTCCAAATCAACAAAATTCAAAGCCTCTTTCAAAATTTTGTCCCTAGTGTACTTATTCTTTTTTTGCTTTCCTCTTAAACCAGCTAAAAGAAAATCTTCAACCGAAAGGCCCTCAAATCGAGCCGGTTCCTGAAACGCCATTGAGATTCCCAGCTGAGCTCGCTCAAAAGTTTTTTTCCTGCCAATCTCTTTGCCTAAAAAATTTATTTTGCCTTCAACTTTCGCCCAATCTCCCAAACCCATAATCACTCGAGCTAAAGTAGTTTTTCCACTGCCATTTTTGCCCAAAAGACAGTGGATTTCTCCTTTTTTAAGTTCAAATGAGACTTTATCTAATAATTTTTTCTTTCCGATTTTTGAAAAAACCGTTAAATTGATAACTTTTAACATAAAAATATTTTAAAAACTTTAAAAAAATTCAAGAGATCGCTTTCTTCCTTTATACCATTTTCCACCCCAAAAGCAACAAAAAAGACGAAAAATCGTCTTTTGTCAAATTATTTGGATCAAATCATCACTAAGGACTAAGGCGCTTCTGGCACTCCATTTAATGAATCACCGTCCAAAGCTTTCCATTCCATTCCATTGCAACCATAAAAATGGTTGTCTTTCAAATCAAAATAGATTCTGCCTTTAACTTCTTCATTGCAAACCGGTGGCGTTTCGTGTTTGCCAATTTCAATCACATCGGCCACTTTCATCTCTCCCGCCACCACTTCTTCCGCTTGAAGTTTTTTCACTTTCAAATTGCCATCCAAGTCAAAAAGATAACCATCAACATTTTCATAGCCATTCAAATGATTTTCCAAGGCCTG